>ERZ1035044.55-NODE-55-length-29608-cov-38.345346_pt1 | contig 29608 bp, 49 predicted proteins | sample MGYA00520588_ERZ1035044 | MGnify/ENA primary metagenome ERZ1035044 (study PRJEB33766, sample SAMN09781698) | gut metagenome | biome: gut microbiome | host: Homo sapiens | place: Madagascar | study: EMG produced TPA metagenomics assembly of the PRJNA485056 data set...
GACACCAGAAAAGAAACGTAAACTACGGAACATTGCTCTCCTCTCCTTGCTTGGCTTAATTGGTGGGACCATGGCCTTCCAGGCCTTCAACCAACAAGCCATCAATGACCGAGAAAACACTGTACAGGTCAATGTCGGTGGCCGTGTCCACGACTACTACAACAGAGACACCGAAAACAAGGATGTCTTTGTGGAAAACTATGGCGAACGTCCTATCATGGCCCGTATCCGCCTGTCCGAGTTCTTGGAGTACCAAAGAGGAGACGAGGACTTTACACCGCTCGTTGCTGGCAGTGAACGGGACAACTTAGCGACTTGGATCACCTGGATCCCAAGCGCAAACAATATCAATCAGCGTGCCGATACCGGAAACTCCAGCGCCTTTAACCGCTACGCACAGCTGACCTTTGGCTGGAGCCGTGAAGGCGAAACAGCCCCATGGTACATGCCGACTTTCAACCATGATAATCTGGACCTAAGGACCGCAGCTGCCGGTCATGCTCGGGACTACATCGCAGGATCGGGGGCGACAGATGGGACAACCGATGGCACCACCCACCCTGGGGATGGTACAGATGCTTACTGGTCTGAAAACGACACCTTTGATAACAGTGCAGGGATTTGGCCAGGGGCTACCGTTACACATCAAGCGGCACAAAACCTGCGCCAGCAACGTGCCCCAATGACTATTGAACAGTGGTCTAATCTCCTCCCTTACCAACAAATTGGGGACTTCTGGGTGGTGGACCACACCACAGGCTGGGCCTATTGGGCCTCGCTCTTGGAGCCAGGAAAGGCCAGCTCTTATCTTCTGGATGCCGCAGAACTGACGGAGGCCATTGAAGATACAGTCTTTAACGGCAGCTATTATTATGGTATCCATGTGGACAGCCAACTGATCAGCCCGGATAACAGTGAGGAGTTTCTACCGGGTGGCGACAGCCGTTTAGAAGCTTTCCTTACAGGAATTAAGAACAACTCGATGAATGATGAGGGAACGACAAACCCACGTTATGAGATCGACTCTCTACCATCAGACTTTAACTTTGACACTATGCTTCCTGGCCGTGTCTTCACCATGGCAGGGGAAGAGTACCTCTACCTTGAGCAACAAGGGGCTGACCATCTCATCATCCGACATGGAACTATTCGGAATACAAGTTTCAACGACCAGCCTCAAGTCCTAAGCAACTGGTTCAGTGGACTTGACGCTGATGTTCAGGCCATGGTTCAACCTGTGTCTATACCAGAAGTAGCACCAAACATTTTAGCTAGCACTGCGGAGAATCCAGTTGGTTTACCGTTTTGGATACCTGTAGGGTGGGCAACAAACCCTGTCCTTGAAGCTGCCCGAGCGGATAGAACTGTTGTGAATAGCTATGGCACGCCACAAGCCTTTGCACTTTCAATGGCTGATCTTGTCCACCTGTCCACCGAAACAGGTCCTTTCCCGAACCAGGCACAGCGTGCGGCTGCATATAACAGCGGCAGGTGGTGGCTACGTACCCCTGCAACTCCCGGCGCTTCTTCATGGACATTGGTTGAGTTGTCACATCCAACTGCAGCTGGTTTACTAAGCTCTCTTACCGCATCCAATTCTGGTGCGGGAGGTGTCCGCCCCGCCATCATCATCCGCCAGTAATCCAAGAAAGCTGTGAATAAAAAGAACCTAAGACAGTCAACCATCAAAGCATGCTTTGATGGTTATTTTTCTTATGCTATAAAGGATGCTTAATTTCTGCGAGTGATACGAAAACACCTTTCTTGCTGTTTGACTTCTTTAAAAAGTGGCAACAAGGCTAAAGAAACAAGTCGATATTTGCTTGACTTCCCATCTGTTTTGAGATTGTTTAGCCACTTTGCGTCTTTAGGGGTAACTTGAGCATGAGCAAAGGCTTAGAAGAAAAGTCAGTGATTACATAAAATTAGAGGCTCAACTTAATAACGTTACCTCATCAAGAGTTCTTATGAAGACTTTATGCTGTGGAGAAGAAGATTTCAAAAACGACAAATGGCTAAATTATGCCACCTTTGTTATAATAGGAGAGATTAACCGACAAGAGGAAAAAATATAAATGAATGATTTTACTGTTAGAGCACATACGAATATTGCCTTGATTAAATATTGGGGGAAGGCGGATGTGGCGCTAAATATTCCTACGACAAGTTCTTTATCGATGACTTTGGATCAATTTTATACAACGACATCTGTTGCCTTTGCTGAACAGGATCAACTGATTTTAAATGGTGTAGACACTGATGCCACCCGTGTGCATCAATTTTTAGAAATGCTACGTGCCAAACATGGTTCTTTTCCAGGTGTTTTAGTCACTTCTGAAAATCATGTACCAACTGCTGCAGGACTTGCTTCCTCAGCTTCAAGCTTTGCCGCATTGACAGGTGCAATGTTTGGTCTTCTCGAATTGCCAGCCGATTTGACAGAAATGTCACGGATTGCACGTCGTGGCTCTGGTTCAGCTTCGCGTTCAGTCTTTGGTAACTTTGCTGTTTGGAACAAGGGAGAAGATGACACTTCCTCCTATGCTGAGAGCTTTTATGATGAGGATATCCACTTGTCTATGATTGTTGCTGAAATATCAAGCGCTCAAAAGAAAATGTCTTCAACACGCGGTATGCAACTTGCTCAAACAGCTCCGACCTACAGCGCTTGGGTGGAAAAGTCAGCACGTCAACTTGAAGAAATGAAAAGTGCGATTCATCAGGCAGATATTGAAAAGATTGGTCTGATCGCAGAAGATAATGCCTTGGGTATGCATGAACAGAACCGTCTCTGTGTTGAACCTTTTGATTACTTTACTGAAGACACTCAACGGATCATTGCCTTTACGCAAGACTGCTATAAAGCAGGACTCTTGGCTTTTGTTACCATTGATGCCGGACCAAATGTAAAAATTATTACGGACCGAGCAACAGAAAAAGTACTTTTAGCAAAATTACGGGAAAATTTCCCAGATATTACTTTTGATATTGCACATGCGGGGGGCGGACTTGAGTACTTATAAAATAGATGTGCCTGCAAAACTCTTTATTGCGGGAGAATATGCGGTCACTCGTCCAGGAGGTTTGGCTCTGGTAACCAGTCTTGAGAGTGATTTCCAAGTGGTGATTTCAGAAGCAGAGGGCCAAAGTCTTTTGGAAACGAATGTAGCCATGCCTGCTCATACCTTCTCCGTAAAGGAAATGAAGCCTGAACACAGTGGACCTTGGAATTTTGTCATGACGGCTATCGAATACGTGAGTAAAGAAGTTGAATTGTCCCGGGAATTTCACTTGGAAATCAAGAGCGGACTGGGTTTTGGTGAAAACAAGAAGGGCTATGGCTCCTCGGCTTGTGTCGTTGTCGGTGTGGTGAATGCACTCAATCTTTTTTTTCAGCTCCATCTCCCCTTGAAAAAACGCTTTGAAATTGCAGCTCAAGCACATTATGATGTGCAAGGAAGCGGTTCTCGTGGTGATGTGGCTGCGATTATGTATGGCGGCAGCATTTTCTATGAAAATCATCAGCGTGTCCTACCTTTAACGATTCCTTGGCAGCCTTATGTTGTCCAAACAGCTCAATCTGCTAAGACGGTAGAAAAATTGAAACATCAACTTTCTGATGCATTTTATGCTAAAAGTGATGAACTTGTTATTGAAATAAGCACAGCCATTGATATGCAGGATTTTGCTCTTTTTAAAGAAATGCTCCTCGAAAATCAACTTTTGCTTATCGAGAACCAAGCAAATGGCTATATGACCGATCAACTGGCTTTAGCTCTGAATATTGTGAATAGCCAACCCGAATTTGCTGGAAAGATTTCAGGCGCGGGCTTTGGCGAAAATATTATTCTTTTTGCGGAGCATGAAGACAAGATATCCGATTTAAGGAGCGCCCTTGAAGCAGAAGGAATGAAGCTTGAGAAAATAAGAATAGGAAAACAAAATGAGTAAAGAAATCCACGGACATCGCAAGGATGAACACTTATCACTTGGCTTAAAGTATTGGCGCGAAGGTCGAAATCGCTCAGAGTTTTCTGCTGCATTACGGATTGTTCCCAATGGCTTACCAGAAATTTCTACACAGGAAGTGGACTTATCGGTTACCCTCTTGGAACACAAGTTTGAATTTCCTTTTTACATAGAAGCGATGACGGGGGGATCCAAAAAAGGCGATAAGGTTAACTTAGAGTTAGCGGAGATCGCAGCTCATCACCATATAGCAATGGCCGTTGGCTCGCAGTCGATTGCTTTGAAGTATCCCGAATTGGCGGAAGGCTTCCGTCACGTGCGTCAACATAATCCAAAGGGGTTCATTTTTGCAAATATGGGGGCAGGGCACTCCTTAGAAAACGCCCAAAAAGCAGTCGAAATGCTCTCTGCTGATGCTTTAGAGATTCATATCAACACGGGACAAGAGTTGGTCATGAAGGACAGTGAAGGAGATCGCTCTTTTTACTGGCTTGAAAATATTAATCGCATCGCTGAAAATTTAGATGTTCCCGTTGTCGTCAAGGAAGTCGGCTTTGGTATGAGCCAAAAAATGTTCAAGCAGCTGAGCCAAACAGCGATCTCTGGCATTAATGTTGGCGGTAAAGGTGGAACAAATTTTGCATGGATTGAGAGTGGACGGGGGCACAGCACCTTAAACTTAAACGATTTTGGCTTCACAGGACCTGAGAGCCTCATTGAAGCTCAATTGGCGCAAAATACTAAACCACTGATTGCTACGGGAGGTATTGCATCAGCTACAGATATCTTGCATGCTCAACTTTTGGGTGCGCCTTTAGCCAGCTCTGCTGGGCATGTTTTATCTGTCCTACACACCCAGGGGCCTGAAGCCTTGGATGAAATGTTTAGCCATTGGAAAGATGATTTAACAAAGCTCTATACTTTGGTTGGAGCACGGGAGTATGGTGATTTAACAGGTGTTGAATTTATCTATGACCGAGATTTGAAGTATTTCCGTGAAGAACGAAAAGATAAGCAGATAATTTTGTAAACGGTTCTTATTTCTTTATAATAATAGTATATTAAAATTTAAGGAGAATATTATGGCTTATACACTTCCAGAATTACCTTACGCATATGACGCTTTGGAACCTTTCTTTGATGAAGAAACAATGCACTTGCACCATGACAAACATCACCAAACATACGTAAATAATCTTAATGCAGCGATTGAAAAACACCCAGAATTCTTTGATAAAACTGTTGAAGAATTAGTGGCTTATTTGGACCGTTTGCCAGAAGATATTCGTGTTGCGGTACGTAACAACGGTGGAGGACACTTGAACCACACAATGTTCTGGGAATGGCTCGCTCCAAATGCAGGTGGTGCACCAACAGGTGATATCGCTGCAGCAATCGATGAAGCTTTTGGTTCATTTGACGACTTCAAAGCTGAATTTAAAGCAGCTGCTACAGGACGTTTCGGTTCAGGTTGGGCTTGGTTAGTTCTTGATTACGGTAAACTTAAAGTTGTTTCCACAGCAAACCAAGATAACCCAATCTCTGATGGCCAAATTCCAGTGCTTGGTCTTGACGTTTGGGAACATGCTTATTATTTGAAATATCATAATGTTCGTCCAGATTACATCGAAGCTTTCTTTAACTTGATTAACTGGGATAAAGTAAACGAACTTTACGCTAAAGCTAAATAATATAAAAAGAGCACCTTCGAGGTGCTTTTTTTGCTTTTCCGCTCTTTTTAAGAAGAATTAGAATTAAAAAGGCGCAGCCTGTTTTATAAATGCACTATTCATGCTATAATAGGAGCTATGAAATTTACAGAATTTAACTTTAAGAATTATATCAATGAAACGCTTGAGGCAATCAAGTTTGTTTCACCGACCCCCGTTCAGGAAAAACTGATTCCTGTCGTATTATCAGGCCGTGATTTGGTAGGGGAATCAAAAACAGGTTCAGGAAAGACACATACTTTCTTACTCCCTATTTTCCAACAATTGAATACAGATCTTGATGAAGTCCAAGCCGTAATCACGGCACCCTCTCGTGAGCTTGCTACGCAGATTTATCATGCTGCTCAGGAATTTGTCAAATTTAACGATGCTATCCGCGTGGTCAACTATGTGGGCGGAACAGATAAAGCGCGTCAAATTAAAAAACTTGAGTCTTCTCAACCCCATATCGTGATTGGTACACCAGGGCGTATTCAAGATTTGCTTAAATCAGGAGCTTTGATTATCCACACAGCCTCTATTTTTGTAGTGGATGAAGCAGACATGACTTTGGATATGGGCTTCTTGACAGATGTGGACAAAATTGCAGCGAGCTTTGGTAAAAAGGTACAGATGTTGGTCTTCTCTGCAACTATTCCACAAAAGTTACAGCCTTTCCTTAAAAAATATTTGAATAATCCTGTGATGGAAAAAATTGCGAATAAAACCGTAATTTCAGACACGATTGAAAACTGGTTGATCTCAACTAAAGGTGCATCACATAACCAAATTTTATTGCAACTTTCGAAGGTAACCAATCCTTATATGGCAATGATTTTTGCCAATACAAAGGGACGCGTGGATGATATTCATCATTTCTTAGTCAGCAATGGTGTCAAGGCCGCGAAAATTCATGGCGATATCCCACCACGTGAACGTAAACGTATCATGGCAAGCATCAAGAACTTAGATTATCAGTTTGTTGTAGCAACGGATATTGCAGCACGTGGGATTGATATTGAAGGTGTAAGTCATATCATCAACGATGAACTTCCTCGTGATCTTTCCTTCTTTGTCCACCGTGTAGGGCGCTCAGGACGTAACGGTTTGTCCGGAACGGCGATTACACTTTACAGTCCATCTGATGATTCAGCCATTCGTGAAATTGAAAAAATGGGTGTGACTTTCCAACCTAAAGCTGTGAAAAATGGTGAGATCGTTGATTCTTATGATCGTGATCGCCGTGAAAAACGTACAGCAAAGACAGGAGAATTGTCTAACAAAATGCGTGGTCAATTGGCTAAGAGTAAGAAAAAAGTCAAACCAGGCTATAAACGTGCCTTGAAATGGGCGATTGAAGAAGAAAATACGAAAAAACGTCGTGCAGAGCACAATAAAAATGCACGTAAGCAACGTGAAGCCCGTAAACAAAAATTCTAATGAAAAAATTCTTTCGAGTTTTAGGGGTAATCTTTGCTTTGGGAATGGCCTATGGCCTTTTCTGTTTCTTTTTGATACGGAGTGATGCCGGTCATCGAGAAGAGACAGTACAAGATTTTAAGACGATACTCGTCTTAGGCAGTAAGATTGAGCCAGATGGTCAGCCTGCCTCTATGACGAAGAATCGTCTTGATACTGCTTTGACACTTGCTAAGAACAATCCTCAAGCTCGAGTCATTGTCACAGGTTATCAAAGTTCCGCTTCTCCTGTATCTGAGGCTGAGGGAATGGCCACATATCTCAAAGCACATGGGTTAAACTCTGACCGAATCATTGAAGAAAAGAAAGCGCGAAATACTGTCGAGAATTTCGCGTTTTCTAAAAAGTATGTGCAAGGGAAGACACTGATTGTGACGAGCGACTTTCACCTTTATCGTAGCCTTTATTTGGCTTCCAAAGGAGGCTATGAAAATGTGCAAGGTTATGCAGCGGTGAATCATACCTCTGCTTTACAAACTGTAAGCAATTATGCTAGAGAGTGTTTAGCTCTGGGTTACTATTTGATCAAATATACACTATTTTAAGTTATATAAAGGAGTTTTTATGTTTCAACCTGAACAAATAAGCAAGCTTAATGAGCTCGAAACCTTGGTCCTTGATTTTATCATCAAATCTCCAGATAAGGTTCAAAAAGCAACGATTCGGAGCTTGGCTAGCCAGCTTCATGTTTCTACGACAACAATCGTAAGAATGAGTACAAAGTTGGGCTTTAATGGTTGGGCAGAATTAAAATTCTTTCTTAAAAATCAAAGCAAACCTAAAACGGCGGAAGAGCAGCATTATGACAATATGCTAGAATTTGATATGTTTTTACGTCGTATGAATTCTGAAAGTTATCAAAAGCGACTGACCGAAGCTGCTAAGATGATTGCTAAAGCAGATTATACCGTTTTTATGGGGATTGGAAATTCAGGCTCTTTAGCGGATTATGCCTGTAAATATTTTGTGAATGCAGGTTTGCGTGCCTTTGTTATTAATGATCCTTTTCAAGCTATCCAAATCAATGGCACAGGCAATGTTATTGCGTTGATTTTATCGGCCTCAGGAGAAACGATTCAAATTATTAATAAAGAGTTGGAATTCAAGCAAGAAGGTGCACAAATTATTTCATTAACAAACAATGAAGACAGTACAGTGGGTCGGCTGGCTGACTTACAACTTTTCTATAATCTCACACCAGAATGGTCTAAACTTTATCCGCTAGGAAATTTAACGACTCAACTTCCTGTTGTTGCAGTTCTTGAAGTTCTGGCTCATAAAACACTCCATTTTTTAGAGGATTAGTACCGGATTTGTTCCAAAATGTGAAACATGTTTTAAAAAACTTGCAATTTTTGCAAGTTTTTTTGTATTTATTTCAAAATTTAAAGAGATAAATCCTTAATTTAAGCCATTTGTTTCTTGTTTCAATACAGGAAAAGTGTTTCATTTTTTCGTTTGAAAGCCTTTTCAGAAAACGCTATAATATTCTTGAGCTCAAAAGAATAAGGAGAAAAAATGGCAGAAAAGGTTATTGCACTGGCATGTGCAGCAGGTATGTCAACATCATTGCTGGTAACGAAGATGCAACAAGCAGCAAAAGAAGCTGGAAAAGATTATGAAATTTTTGCTAAGTCAGTAGCAGAGATTGATAACATGTTAGCAGGATCTGGTTCGAACAAACCAGATGTCCTCTTATTGGGACCCCAGGTTTCTTATATGAAAGCAGAGGTTACCAAAAAAGCAAATGCTGCAGGCGTTCCTTGTGATGTAATTAAAATGCAAGACTATGGCATGATGAATGGCAAAAATGTGGTTGCGGCTGCAGATGCCCTAATGAAATAAAAATAAAATTTTTGGAGTAAAAATATGAATAAATTTATCAACGAGAAATTGATGCCTCCGATGATGAAATTTTTGAACACAAAAGCCGTTACAGCAATTAAAAACGGTATGTTGTATCCAATACCTTTCATTATTATTGGAGCAATCTTCCTCATCTTAGCAAACTTCCCCCAACAAAATGTTGCGGACTGGATTTCACAAATTGGTTGGGCCCCTATTTTTAACCAAGCCTATGCTGCTTCATTTGGTATTATGGCCCTCTTTGCAGCCTTCGGTATTGCTTATTCTTGGGTGAAGAGTGAAGGCTATGAAGGTGCCTCTGCTGGTTTGACTTCTATTATTGTCATGGTTATGCTTCAACCAAGCACTATTTCAACTGTGACTAAAATTGCTGACGGTTCTGCTGTCGTGGGAGAATACCAAGTCAATGGTGTCATCGATGCAGCTTGGCTTGGCGGGAAAGGAATGATCCTTGCTATGCTTGCTGGTTTATTGGTCGGTTGGTCTTACTCATGGTTCATGAAAAAAGATATCCGTATTAAACTACCTGAACAAGTCCCTGCAAATGTATCAGATTCCTTTGGTGCTCTAGTGCCCGCTTTCGTTATTACTTTTGTAGCAATGCTAATCTACGCTTTATCTGTATTGACAACAGATCAAACACCTATTGAATGGATTTATACTTTAATTCAAACACCGTTGCAACATGCTACAGATGGGCCGCTTGGTGTCTTCTTAATTGCATTCTTACCTGTATTTATCTGGTGGTTTGGGGTACATGGAGCCACAGTTATTGGTGGGATCATGACACCGTTACTCTTGGCTAACAACGCCGATAACCTCAAGTTGTTCCAAGAAGGGAATTTATCACTTGATCACGGTGCCCATATTGTTACGCAAGCCTTCATGGATCAGTTTATTACGGTTACGGGTTCAGGAATGACTTTCGGTTTCGTTATCTTTATGATTTATCGTGCACGTTCTGTGCAAATGAAAACTATTGGTAAGTTAACATTGGCGCCAGCCTTCTTCAATATCAATGAGCCTGTCCTCTTTGGTATGCCGATTGTCTTAAACCCAATCTTAGCTTTCCCATTCTTGATTGCACCACTCGTTTCAGGATTTGGAACTTATGCAGCTATTGCACTGGGCATTATCCCACCGTTTAACGGGATCTTCGTCCCATGGACAACACCACCTATTCTTTCAGGTTTGATTGTTGGGGGTTGGCAAGGTGCAGCATGGCAAGCCTTGATGATTTTTGTGACAGGTGCGATATACTGGCCATTTGCTAAAAAATATGATGCAATTCTTGTACAACAAGAAAAAGAAGCATATGAGGCAGAGCAAGCTGAACAAGCATAACAGTGAGAAGAGATTAAGCGCTGGCTTAATCTCTCTTGTATAAATGTAAGCTCAATAACTCTTGAGGAGCTTATGTTTGTAGAGGAGAACGGAGCGTCTAGAAAAAGGGGGATTTTAAGAATTAAAGGGCGCACAAGTTCAAATCTTGTAAAAGATTTAAAGTTAAATCAATAGAATTAGAGGAAAGAGAGAAGAAAAATGACTTTAAGAAAAGATTTCCTATGGGGCGGTGCTGTTGCTGCTCACCAACTTGAAGGTGGCTGGAATGCAGGAGGCAAAGGGGTTTCTGTGGCCGATGTTATGACTGCTGGAGCAAACGGAGTTGAGCGCCGAATTACAGATGGTGTCTTACCCGGTGAAAATTATCCTAACCATGAAGCCATTGACTTCTACCATCGCTATAAAGAGGATGTCAAACTTTTTGCAGAGTTAGGTGTAAACTGTTTCCGTACATCCATTGCTTGGACTCGTATTTTTCCTAATGGAGATGAACGTGAGCCTAATGAAGAAGGCCTTCAATTTTACGATGATTTGTTTGATGAATGTTTGAAAAATGGGATTGAGCCCGTCATCACGCTTTCACATTTTGAAATGCCTTATCATTTGGTTACCGAGTATGGTGGCTGGCGTAATCGCCGCTTGATTGACTTTTTTGTAAGATTTGCTGAAGTAGTCATGACCCGCTATAAAGATAAAGTTAAATACTGGATGACATTTAATGAGATAAATAATCAGGCAAATTTTGATATGGATTTTGCACCATTTACGAACTCTGGGTTGAAGTTTGTAGAGGGTGAGAACCGTGAAAAGATTATGTATCAAGCGGCACACTATGAATTAGTTGCTTCTGCCAAAGTTGTGGATCTCGGACATAAAATTAACCCTGATTTCGAAATTGGTTGCATGATTGCGATGTGTCCTATTTATCCTGCAACATGTAAACCTGAAGATATGATGGCAGCACAGGTTGCCATGCAACGTCGTTTATGGTTTACCGATGTACATGCGCGTGGACATTACCCAAGCTATATGCTTAAATATTTTGAACGCAAGGCTTTTGATTTAGATATTACTCCAGAAGATATTGAAGATTTATCCAAAGGAGAAGTAGATTATATCGGCTTTAGTTATTATATGAGTTTTGCTATTAAAGATCAGGCGGAAAAGATTGATCCAAGTCTTAAGCTCAATTATATGCCAAGTACAGCGGAAAAAATGGAAAATCAAGAAAATCTGGGAGCGCCAACTTTTGATTATATTGAAAACCGAGATTTGGTAAAAAATCAATATGTCAAAGCATCAGAATGGGGGTGGCAAATTGACCCACTAGGTCTGCGTTATAGCATGAACTGGTTCAATGAGCGTTATGAAAAACCACTTTTTATTGTAGAAAATGGTTTTGGTGCTGTGGATAAAGTCGAAGAGGATGGGCGCATTCACGATCCATACCGTGTGGAATATCTGAAAGCACACATTGAAGCAATGAAAGATGCTGTAGAATACGATGGCGTAGATCTGATGGGCTACACACCATGGGGCTTTATTGATCTCGTTTCTGCAGGGACTGGAGAGATGAAAAAACGCTACGGTTTTATCTATGTAGATAAAGACAATGAAGGAAATGGCAGCTTGGAACGCTCGAAGAAGGATTCATTTGAGTGGTACAGTCAAGTTATTGCATCGAACGGAGAGAAATTATAATGGAACATAAAAAACTGAAAGCTTTCCCCGATAACTTTTTATGGGGCTCGGCCTCGGCAGCTTACCAGGTTGAAGGTGCGCATGACGAGGATGGAAAAGGTCCATCGGTTTGGGATAATTTTGTCCGTATACCAGGGAAAACGTTTAAGGAAACAACAGGAGATATTGCTGTTGATCACTACCATCGCTACAAAGAAGATGTAGCGCTTATGGCTGAAATGGGATTGAAATCTTATCGTTTTTCAATTGCTTGGACCCGTATTTTTCCTGAAGGACGCGGCGAAATTAATTCACAAGGCTTACAATTCTATATGGATTTGGTTGATGAGTTGATTGCCAATCATATTGAACCGGTAGTGACTCTCTACCATTGGGATTTACCACAAGCTCTTGAAGAAGAATATCAAGGTTGGGAAAGTCGTCAGATTATTGAGGATTTTGTCCATTATGCGCAAACATTATTTACAGCTTTTAAAGGAAAAGTGAAATATTGGGTGTCCTTGAATGAACAAAACATCTTTACACAACATGGCTGGATCCTGGCCACGCACCCACCTGGTAAGGTAGATATGAAGCTGTTTTATCAAGTCAATCACCATGCAAATTTGGCTAATGCAGCTGTAATCAACGCTTTTCATGAAATGGATATGCCCGGTCAAATTGGTCCTTCCTTTGCTTACACCCCAAACTACGCGATTGATTCTGACCCGCTTAATGTCTTGGCAGCTGAAAATGCAGAGGAAATGTTTGCCCATTTTTGGATGGATGTCTATTGCTACGGTGAATATCCTATTGTAGCTTTGAATTATCTTAAAGAAAATGATCTGATGTTTGAAACCGAAGAAGGCGATTTTGAACTCTTAAAATCAGCTCGACCAGACTTTTTAGGGATTAATTATTATCAAACGGCTGCCAATGCTTGGAATCCACGCGAAGGTGGAGTAACACTTGGTAAAATGAACACGACTGGAGTCAAAGGTTCAGGAGGTGACCAAGGTATTCCGGGCTTGTACAAACGAGTAACTAATCCTGCCGTTGAACGTACAAACTGGGATTGGGAAATTGATCCAATGGGACTGCGTATCGCATTACGTCGAATTGCCAGCCGTTACCGCATACCTGTGATGATTACGGAAAATGGGCTAGGAGAATACGACAAGCTTGAGGCAGGACAAATTCATGATGATTACCGTATCAAGTATCTGGAAAGTCATGTGAAAGCTATAAAAGAGGCCTTAACGGATGGCGTTCAAGTGATTGGTTATCATACATGGTCTTACACTGACTTACTCAGTTGGTTGAACGGTTATCAGAAACGCTATGGCTTTGTGTATGTTGATCAGGATGAAAGTATGGAAGGGAGCCTGAAACGAATTCCTAAGGATTCTTACTATTGGTATCAAGCACTCATTAAAGAGAATGGGGACAGTATCTAAAGTCTCTCTCTGTCTATATGAAAACACTTGCAAAATAATGATGAAAGCGGTATACTTAAGACTATAAAAAGAAAAAGAAGGAAAAATAATTATGGCTGATAAAATAATCGCTTTAGCTTGCGCAGCAGGCATGTCAACATCACTTTTGGTTTCTAAAATGCAAAAAGCAGCAGCAGATAAAGGATTGGATTACGAAATTTTCGCAAAATCAACAGCAGACATCGATAACATGCTTGCTGCTACCCCTAAACCAGATGTCCTTCTCCTAGGCCCTCAAGTAGGCTTCATGAAGGCAGAGGTACAAAAGAAAGCACAAGCTGCTGATGTACCAATGGATGTAATCAAAATGCAAGACTACGGTATGATGCGCGGTGATAAAGTCCTTGAAGCAGCAGAAGCTTTAATGAAATAAAAGAAGTAAAGACGACGAAATAAAAGGGGAAGTAATGAACGAAGAAAGAATGGAAATTGTGATGGGAATCATCATGCATGGTGGAAATGCTAAAGGCTTAGCCTTTCAAGCAATCCAACAAGCAAAAGATGGAGATTTTGAAGCAGCAGAAAAATCGCTTCAGGAGTCTAACCAAGAGTTGCTCCAAGCCCATGATGTTCAAACAGATATGCTGACAAAAGAAGCACAAGGTATCCATACAGAAATCGATCTCTATATGGTACATGCGCAAGACCATCTGATGAACGCAATTACCTTCAAAGATTTGGCTACAGAAATTATTAGTCAAGAAAAACGTATTCAAGCTTTAGAAAAAGCAGCAAATTAATTGCGATAATACTTTGAGAAAAAAGAAAAGTTCTAAGAGGAAATGCTTAGGGCTTTTCATTTTGCCTTGTGGAGTAAAATCTGAGAAACTGTAAAAGTTCTTGCTTTTATCCTTAAATTTCGATATAATGGTTAATGTTGTGGCGGCATAGCCAAGTGGTAAGGCATGGCTCTGCAAAAGCTTGATCGTCGGTTCAAATCCGTCTGCCGCCTTTCACAATAGATTGTATTATACTGTATTATATCAAAAACCGCTTTGTTAAGCGGTTTTTGTGTTGTGGGATATAATGTGATAAAATGCAATATAAAATTTTTTAGGTCAAATTTAGGTCAAACCTATAATTCATTAAATATATTTCTTACTGTATTATGATTTTTATTTTCTAATTCTTCAAGTTGATGTGCATACACTTTCAAAGTGATATTTAGGTTTTCGTGTCCAAGAAGTTTTGATATTGAAATTAAATCCACTCCTTTCAGAATTAAGAATGATGCATATGTATGCCTTAAGGAATGAGGATGTACATTTCTATTAGTTAGTTTTTTCAATGTTTTATTACAGGCAGAGTTTGAAACTCCATATATTATACGGTTATATTTGTTTGCTTCCCAATAATTTTTTTTATAATCTTTCAAAATATCGATGGTTTTGCTGGAAATAGGAACTTTTCTCTTTGAAGCTTCATTTTTTGTATCAGCCCAATCGTTGGTGATTGAGTAGTTCCAAGTCTTATTTATAGATAATATTCCATTATCCCAATCAATATCAGCCCAAGTTAAACCAAGAGCTTCTGCAAATCTCAACCCAGTTACTGCTATAATATAAAGTGCAAAATAGCTTTTGTATTTTATATTATTTTCTGTTTCCTCGATTAATTTTAGATATTCGTCTTCTTGTAGAAATTTATCATCAAGTGATCTTTTTGCTTTTTGTGATTTTGCTTTGACAAATTCAGCAAAATTTTCATCTATTATTTTTTCATGAACAGCAATTTTCATAGCTGATTTAATATGATAATGAAAATTTTCTATAGTTTCTTGAGAATATTTTAATCCAAATTGATTCAGTACTTCTTGATAATATGTTGCAGTGATATCCGTAACTTTTTTGTTTTTTAGAAACATGTCTATATGGCGCATTGTCTGTTTATATTTTTGCCAGGTTACTTCAGATATATGAGGCTTTTTGTGAATTTCAGCCCAGTTTTTAAAAAAGTCAGAAAGCAGAATATTCTTATCAGCTAAAATATTTTGGTGGAGTGCCATTTCAGCTTCTAAGGCAGCGTGACTAGCTTCAGATTTTGTTTTGAAGCCACTTTTTGATTTGATTTTATGTTTTCCTTCGGAATCTTTATAAGATATTCGATATTCCCAGCCATTTGAACGTTTTCTGAAATATGCCATATCAATTGTCTCTTTCTAACATTTTATGGTAAAATAAAGTATAAGAAAACACACGTTTGACGTGTTATTTCTGTACTCACTTATTTAAGTCCGTCCAGGCTCGCCAAAGTTTAGGACGGATTTTTTTATTTATAGAATTCTTTCAGAAATGATTCTCGCAATTTCCGACACATTTGCTCGACTAGAGAACTCTAGTTTTACTTTTCCAAGGCCGGAGAACCATAATTCAAGTTCACTGTCTAAATCAAAAGTTCCAGCAGTCTCTATAGAAAAGCTTTGAATTTTTGAATATGGAAGAGAAGTAAAGTCTTTTTTCTTACCAGTAATACCTTGTACATTGATAGCAATAATGCGATGTGTTGTGAATACGACCCCATCTCGGATTCCTTTGTAAGTTCCTAAGACTGATTCGCCATTTACAAAAATTGGTGAGATGTTGTCAAGAAAAGCATCATCATTTGCAGGTTTTAATTTTATAAAAGCCGCATTGTTAAAATCAATCATTTGGTTTTCTCCTTACCCTTTTAACGTGGATAGCGCACGTGATAATTATATTTTTTTAATTATTGTTGTTTGCTGTTTGTTGTGATAGCGATGATACTTAATATAATGGCAAGTATAGCTAGAATAGCAGCAATATTAGTAACGATAGGTATCCAGGAAATTAGAAGTGCTATAACACTAACAATAAACGAAATGATTGATAAAAGTGTTCTATCTCTGTTTTCCATAAAAAACTCCTTATACAATATTTGATAATAAAAAAGCGCCTAGACAAACTAGACGCTTTTTAAACTTTATAATGTAGAGAAACTTACCTAATTTCATCCAGAGATGAAATATTTTATAAAGATATTCTATAAAAAATTTTTTCTCTTGTCAAAAGTTACCGTCAAGTTTATAATTTTTTATTTGTATTTAATTGTTTAAAGAATTGCTCCACTATTTTGAGCTAAGATGTGTTTAAAGATATTATACGCATCATTATAGTGCTTGTAATCCAATTCAAAATAATCAAGAAACGCTTCAATGTCAACGAATTCAGGCTCCCAATCGTATTTTGATAACCATTCATCGGCACGTTTTTCAAGCATATACATATTAGCTTCATGTTCCTGTCGGTTTTTCCAACCAAAAGCATGGCAGTTTAAGTGGGTATGTCCGTAGTAGCAATGCCCTTGCTCATGCAAAAGGATATTCCCTGATTTTTTACTGCTATTATTAATTTCGATGAAAATGTAGTTTTCGCCTTTAATTGTAAGTTTCATTCCATCACGTAAAAATGCATGTTCATCTTTATTGAAATATACAATAGTCGCTTCAATCTCTGAAGATATATCATCTGAACGTTCCAAGAATGTTACCCCCGACCGTGTTTATCTTCCCAAGCTTGTCGGAGTAATTGCTTAACAATTTCTTTTTCCCTATCGTCAAAAGGCTTGCCATCAAAAGCAACAGCCTGATCAACAGCTTCTTGAAGTTCTTCCTCAGTAAGAATATTGTCATTACTTTCTAAAGGGATAACTTTTTTCTTTTCGCTTTCCTGCTCTTTGTATTGCTCTTTTGCAGTATCAAGTACGACTTGTTGACGAGGCTCTTCGAGTTTGGAGCTAATTTGATTTATTTCAGATAAAGTAGAGGAAGTTTCAACATATTCTTCAACTAAATCAGATTTATTTACTCCAAAGTATCTGGCCATTAATTCAATTTTATCAATTCGCGGATAAGTTTTAGCGTTAACCCAGTCTAACACAGTGGTATATTTAAAATTCATAATATTTGCAAAATCTTTAACATTTATTTTTTTATTGTTTAAATGTCGTTTTATATTTGCAGACATTATTTCTTTATTTCCTAAATCTTTAGTTTTCATATTCATATTATACGGTTAAACCATAAAAAAAGCAAATAATCTCAAAAAAAAATAAAAAAACCCAAGTTTTTGGTTGACGACACGGTTAAACCGTGTTATAATTAATTCATAAAGTCAAACGAGCGAACAAACATAGCAGTATTTAGTACGGCGGACGGAACGATGTTGCGACTGTAGGTACACGGCGTATTCACCTCGACGTAAGTAGTGAGTTTTGTAAATAAAAAAGCCCCAGTGGGGCAGAGATTATTTTTCTCTAAATATTTCTTGAACAATACCCATGATTAAGAATATCGTTATTGGGAATAATGGATCGTTAGGCTTTATTAGAGTTATTAAGCTTGATAAAGCTGTTGAAAAGCCATAGTTAGATAACAATCTGTCAAAAGAATAGGAGATATTATGATTAAGAGATTCTTTAAGAAGCTTGCAAGAGATAACAAACTCAAAAAACGCATTTTGCAACGCTTGTATCTTCTCTGCTTTAGTTACTATGTCTACTTCGCTTTCGGAGTTACTTGGCAGGTCATTGGTCTCTATCTTCTCATCGGCGTTTATGGCCTCATCTTTGATAAATAATTCGAATATATCAGATAGAATTACTAAAACTTTTGTCGTTAAAAGGCGACGTTAAATAATCTTTGTTCATAAAAATCTCCTATATATAATTTTTGATTAGACACCAATATTATATCACGGAGTTATGATACGTGGCAGTAGCCACAGGGGAGACTACTGGCGAAGAGGTTCGATTCCTCGTCTTCCCATACTGCGAAAGCAGATTATTATTTACAGAAAGGAGTAAGAGATGGCTAGTGAAAAAACTTATACTTTACTTCAGCTACGTTCGGGGAAACGTTGGACTCAAGAAGAAGCTGCTAAACATTTAGGAGTTTCTGCAACAACTCTATCAAATTGGGAGAACGGAATTAGATTCCCGACAATTGATAAGGTTTGGGATATTGAAGATGTCTATGGAGTACCATTAACTGGTATTAATTTTTTACCTGCCGATACGGTTTAACCGTGTGTATTTGCTAGACGATAAAGCCAGCTAGGAAGGAACTAACATGGAGCAAATAAAAATAGGTGGTTATATCATCGATATTGATTATGATGATAGATTAATTGCTAATCACGGTGATGTGGGACAATACTCACCTGTGGAGCAAAAAATTACACTTGCTGCTGGATTAACTAAACAACAAGAAGAAGAAACCCTAATCCATGAAGTCCTTGAAGCAATCAACGACATTTATGAACTAGGGCTTGAACATGATGAGCAGCTTTGTAAATTATCTGTAATTACTCATCAAATTATTACAGATAATAAAGACATGCTTAATGTTTTGATGTTTTGTGAGAAACGAGTGTCTTAGCAGCTTTAGTTTTGCTAGTTTTAGATTTGCTAGTAGATAATGTTTTGCCTGCTTTACTAACTTTTGGGGTAGGTTTACAAGATCTAGCCATAGTTTTCTCCTTTCTATAATTATTAAGCAAATATTGCAAATATCTGCTCAAAAATATTATAGCACGAGGGAAAACAAATAAAAAAGCCCACTGCGGAGCAGTGCGCTAAGAGAACCTATGTAAGGATATTATATCATGCAAACAATTTCATATCAAATAGTTGTCGTAGAAACAGGCGAGATAGTATACGAATTCTTTGCAGGAAAATGTGCGAATATCTGGCCTTTGAATATTATCGCAGAGCGCTTAAATGCAATTGTGCATAGAAAGGAGTGACGATGGCAAAACGAAAAGGGAGAAATGATTTTGATTATTCATTACTTATGACCAAAAACGAAGCAGCAGAGTTAGCTGGTGTAAGTGTTCCTTGGTTTGATGACAATATAAAACCATGTCCTAGTTTGCCTAAAATAAAAGTTGGAACTAAAACGCGGTATCCACGTGATCCATTTGTAGAGTGGATAGGGAAAAATTGGGAGCTATTTAAATAAAAATGAGTGATTAGGAAGGAGGCAACATGCTAATTGCAGATCAATTCGAAACAAGAGACGGTCGTATCGTAACGAAATTTCTCATTGTGCAGCGCTGGGAAGTGTATACAGGTAAAGTTACACGAACATTTGACGATGCTCTTGACTATCAACGCTACATGACAAAATAAAAAAGTCCTAGTTACTGCTAGGAGAAGGGAGAAAATTATGAGTATCAACTATGAGGAATTTGAAAAAGTAGTAATAGAAACTGATGAAAAAAATCCTGTAACTATTGCCGTGTTAACTGCGGATACAGTTGAAATAGGACAAGGTTATAGGATTAAAATTACGCCAAAAACTAAAAATTAGCCTTGCAGACGCTCTGGATGTTGATATCAACGAGTTCAGAGAAAAATAAAAAGCTCCACTATCGTGAACTAGGAGAAGAGGAGGAGAGAACTTGTCAACAATATTAAGTATAGCAATACTTGCTGTCAATCTTATTAATTTAATTGTACTCGTGAAAATTAACAAAGAATGACTTAAATTTTTTAAAATGATGAATTTTCTTATTTGTTTTTACAAGAATCCTATTTGGAATTTTTGAGACGTAATAACTAAATGAAACACTTTGAGATGGAAGTAAAAATATTTCGTGAATGAAATTTTCGCTCGAGTCTTGTATGGCAGTGTAGTTAATTTCGAATGAGTAAGGGTTTAATCCAGTCGATATTTTACTTCCCAAGATGTAATTAGTATTTTCTTTTTCCCACTGTTGCGCTTTATGTTTACGAATTTTTTCATCATATTCTACAGGGGAAAAACCATTGTCTAAAATTATTTCTTCATCTAGAAATAATTCAATATTTTGGATTCTTAGAGTTTTAGAAGAAGTATTAATGACGCAAAACTCAATTTTTGTTTGATTGCGGTTATTACTTTTGAAGGTTGAAGATAGTTCAATTGAATATTGATTAGACTTCCAAGTATAAATTGTTGAATAGATCGCTAATATCAAAGCAATGAAAGCTATGATTGTATCTGTGGTAATGTCGAATAAAAAATGCAAGTTAATACTCCTATCTTTTTTTAATAATTATAGCAAAAAAGAAAATCTATATTAATCAAATAGTGAATGTAAAAATAAAAATCTCCTAGTAGCAACTAGGAAAACAATTAAGGAAATAAAATATGGAAAAAGTTTATATCGAGAATGTGGGTTATGTCAAAATGCATTCAGTTGCTTATTACAAGAGACTTTTTAAAAAAGTATGGCCACCAAATGATGAATTAGAAACTATTCTTTTACCACAATTGAAAGAATGGTCAAACATGTATAAAGCAGCGAAAGAATTAATTGAAGAAAATAAAAAATAGCTCCTATCGTGAACTAGGAGCAACGCAAATAAATTATTTTATAGGGTAAATTAATTTTAGCAAAAAGTGCTTTTTTTGGCAAATAATTATTTTCTTTTGCAGTTTTCAGGTCAATAAAAGATTATGATTGATTCCGCTAAGATGGTTTATTCTGTTTTTGAATGATGCAATCCTCGAGCTAAAGCTTCGCTTTCAGTCATAGAAATTACTGGGTGTTTTGGAGCAGGATGTATTGCAGAAGGATCGTACCAATACACATGAGTTGTACCATTGTTTACAACATATACTGTTCGGTTATTCTCAGCTTCAGTTGTTGAAAACTCAGCTTGTGCTTGTTGTGTAGCGGCTTGAGCTTCGGCCTGTCTTTGAGCTTCAGCTTGTTTGCTCGCCTCAATTTCATTGCTTTGACTTATAGCAATAGATTGTGCTTCAGCTTGTCTGGAAGCTTCGGCTTGTTTAGATTGCTCAGCTTGTCTAGAAGCTTCAGCCTGTTGTCTAGCTTCCTCAGCTCGTTTGGCTTCTTCCGCCTTTTTTGCAGCTTCCGCTTTTTCCTTAGAAGCTTTAGCTTCTGATTCTTTAGTTTTACTCTCATCAACTGATTTACTGATTGATTCAGAGATTTTAGCAGAAGAATCAGATGAGGCAGTTGAATTATTATTTGTTGAACATGCTGTAAGTGTAACTAGCGATAAAGCAGTTGCTACAAATAATAGAAATTTTTTCATAAAACAAACTTTCTAATCTAGCTTTTAACGAGGATCAAGACACTGCTCGTTAAAAAATATTAAGGATTATGAAGTTTAGTTCTTTTTATCAGATCTCCCTACTAAATAGTCAAGGGAGACATCGAAGAAGTCAGCGATTTGAATAAGTTGGTCAATTTTAGGTTCACGTTGAGCCGTTTCATAATTTTGGTAACCACGCATTGAAAGGTCGAGAATTTCAGCAAATTCTTTTTGGGTTATTTTTTTAGCTGAACGAAGTTCTTTTAGGCGTTGAGCAAGCTTATTCATAAAATCTCCAAATTATAAGTTTTTAATTGACATACCCAACTTGGGTGTGGTAGTATATTTATATACCCAAAACGGGTATATAAATTAGAAAGAAAGGAATATGAATCATCTGAAAAAATACCGAGAAAAACTCGGACTGACACAAAAAGACGTCGCCAAACAACTTGGAATGTCAGTCAGAGGATATCAAAATTATGAACTGGGATATAGAATTCCAGATGTTTATCAAGCAAAGAAAATAGCAAAGATTCTAAAAGTAAATATAAACAAGCTATTTCCTTAAGCATTTAGATTAATTATAACAAAATACGCACAGTTGTGCATGTAAGAAAGGGATGGAATGGCAATAATTTTAGAAAAAACAACAGTTTATGGCAGAGTACAAATTTGGCAGTCTGAATTTCCAGACAGTGAAGCTTGGTCTCAAATTGAGCTAAAATGGCGAAACCCAGAAGGGCGCTTAATCAAGGTAGACAGCGATTCATTTGAGCGTTTACCCTTAAATGAGCTTGAAGCAAAATTTGGTAGAGCAGTAAAGCTTATTGAATCGCCTAAATGGGCAGAAGAGCAAAAGAAACGGTATATTGAAAAGCTTGAGTTAGAAATTGCAGAGAGAAAACGTAAGATTCAACTTGCAAAAATTGTACAGCATTTAGGAGAAGGCGCATGACTTACCAACAAGAAATAGTGTCAGATAGAAAAGCATTTGAAATGTTACAGCACCTCATGGTTGAGGGTGTTAAATTAAGGATTACCCCTTGTCAAGACATTTTATTCTATAGAGGGCAAACTTATACTTTTACAGTACTACAAGCTAAAAACAGGGTACTCGTAGAATACATCGCAAAATAATTTGGAGGAAAAAGCAAAATGGATTTAAAACTACTGCCTATGGATGCAGAAACAGGAGAAGTTATTGACTTTCGCCCATCTATACTAAAAAAAATGGATAACAGTGAGTTAACATCACTCTTAGCGGCCATAAAAGTCGCAGATAAGATGAAAAAAGAAACAGAAAAAGAAATCAAAAAGCGCCTTGATGAAGGACAAGTGTTCACTCGATTGTCTTATGGTGACCAGCAGTTTACTAGAACGATTGTTGCTCCCCCAGAGGTTAAGGCAGCGCTGATTAAAAAGTATGGTTATGACAGTGTAGAACCCTTGACAATCGCAAAACTCGAAAAGAAGTATGGGGAAGAAATTTATCAAGATTTAGAACCATACATTATTTTGAAGGCTAAAAAACCAGCTATTAAATGGGATGAATAGGAGGGGGTATGGCAGAAAAACAGTCAACGTTTGAAGTCTTGATGGGTGTTAATGTCAACGCTAAAAAAGAACAAAAAAACAACCTTGATTATTTATCGTGGGCATGGGCTTGGATAGAATTGCACAAGCGTTTTCCAGAGGCGACAAGTAAAGTCTATGAAACACCAGAAGGAATAAATTACTGGAACGATGGACGGACGGCTTGGGTTAAAGTAGGAGTCACAATTGAGGGTCTCGAGCATATTGAGTATTTGCCAGTGATGGATTTTAGAAACAAATCTATTCCACTTGAAAAAGTTACAAGCGCAGATGTCAATAAAGCCATTCAAAGAGGGCTCACAAAGGCAATAGCTCGTCATGGTTTAGCTTTGTATATTTACGCTGGAGAAGACCTCCCAGAGCTAACAGAAGAGCAACACCAAGCAGAGATGGCTAAGAAGCGAGAGCAACAAAAGCAATTTCAAGAAGAGATAGAAAAACAGAAAGAAAAAATAGATAAGCTAGAAACTTCGGCTGCCGTTAAAAAATATTGGCAAATGTTGCCAAAAGATTTGAAACAGGCAACGAAAGAGTTTGTGACTAAAAAAGGTCAGACTCTAAAGCTGTTAGAGGATAAATCCTCAGGGGAAGTTGAAGAACTTTTCCCGCCAGAGAAAGTAAAGGCATAAAACTACGTGCTCGGAATCACGTTAAAAGCAACGTAGATTCATTTGTTCAGTAATAAGACGGTAATAACAGAAAATCGTATTTTGTCATTGTATCACGTTAGAAAGTCATAGTTTTATCTGAATATTAAATGGATCTGTATCATGAATAGGCTTTGTGCAGGAAGGACATGTAAGTCGCTGCTAGTAGTAAGATTCCCACGGGGCAAAACAGCAGAACCTATTAAAAGAGGTATTGATATGGCAAAAATAAGTCAGTCAGACAGAATACTACAGTTTATAAAAGAAAATGGTTCAATCACACGTTTACAAGCCGCCAATGAAATCGGAGCTTTTGAATTATCCGCAAGGATTGGAGAGCTTGAACGTGACGGATACATATTCCTTAAAGAACCTATAAAAGCAAAAAACAGATATGGCGAAACCGTACGGTTTGTGAGGTATAGCCTATTTGGAGATTGAAACTCTATAAAAAACTATATAGAAAGGAGCTACTATGAATCAGTTGGATATCTTTCGGGCATTCTCCATTTGGTCGAGATATAACATGCCGACCGCTAACCAGCGCAGTCTATTCTATGGACTTTTAGAAGTATGGAATGACACACGCTTAGTTCGGTCAGACGAATGGTTATCAGTACCGAACCGAACGCTAGAAACTATCTCCGGTTTATCACATAAGACATGCGACAATGTCAAAAATCAGCTCCAGCAACAAGGCATATTAAAAATAAAACCTGGTAAAAGAAACAAAGAATCCGCAAAATATAATATTACTTTTTGGATACTTAGTGAAAAAAATGATGATGAAATTACACTAACCTCTACATCAACAGTTACACCAAAACTAGGGACAGATGTTACACTAACTTCTACACCAAAACTGGCACCCTATACAGAGAAGAGTAAAGAAGAGAATATAAGAGAAGAGAAAGACGTCGTCAATGGCAACTCCTCTTTTTTCGACGAACTCCAAAAGTATCTGGGAAGAGGTTTAACTTTTCCAGAATCTGAGCAAGCTAGAGCTTGGAGAGAAGAACAAAGTGAACAAATGATTCTTAAAGCAGTGAGCATAGCTGTTTTGAATAGAACCACAAGCTTTGCGTATATCGACAAGATTATTAGGAATTGGAATAATCAAGGGATTACAACTTTGGCGGAGTTACAGGCTCATGAAGAAAAGCGAGAACAAGCTAAAGAAAAACAATCCTCAACCAAGGCAGGAAAGGCAATTCCTGATTGGGCAACTCCTTATCAAGAACCAGAGTACAGCGAGGAGGAGATAGCAGATGTCTTCAAAGACTAAGCAGAAATGGCTGAAAACACAGCAAGCAGTGGAGGCTTTTATAAGCGCTGCGGAGGATTGTTGTATAGGTATTACGCAAGAGCACTATCGAAAATTTATCGACTGGTATTTTGAAAAACCACGAAAACTCGCTTTAAATTATATGACGTTTGTTTTATATATTACTCGTTCAGTATATAGCGTGGAACAGCTTAACAAAATACGACAAGATAAGTGTTTAGAAAAAATTGAAGTTTTACCCATAGATCGTTGGGGAACTGCGAAAAAATAAAAATTAAATCGACAGGAGGATACGAATGAAAATCACGTTATTTCCTTCAAAAATGCCGACCACGCAACAACAAAAAGGTGTGACGAAGCGTAATGGTAAAACAATTTTTTACAACCGCAGAGGTACAGAAAATACGGAGCTTAAGGGATTATTAATGAGAAATGCGCCACCGCAGCCGATTGCTAAGGGTGTTCCTATAATCTTGGATGTGATTTTTACGTTCAAACACCAAAAGAAGAAACTGTGGGGCAAGTATAAATCTACTCGCCCAGATTTGGATAATTTGCTTAAAAACTTACAAGACTATTTGACGAAGTTAGGCTATTATACCGACGACAGTCAGATCGTAGTTCTCTGCGCTAGAAAATTTTATGGCAACAAAAATAAAATTGAAATAGCAATAACTGAACTTGCAGGAAAGGAAGAAAATGACACCAGAATATTTTTGGGAGAAAATTGAAAAATTTCGTAAAGAAGAGAATATGACGCTTAGAGCGGTGAGCAGATATTTTGGCTTGCCTGACACCTATCTTCAAAATCTTAAAAATAAGAAAAACAGTTTTCCGACAGCAATAAAACTAATAAAATTCAGAGAACTTTTTACAGATGATGAGATGTTTGAAGCCCTTAGAGCTTATGAGAGCCTCACTCCAAACGTAGACAACTTTTTAATGGAACTTAAAGTTTCAAAAGACATTCGACTAAAAAATAGATTGAAATGCAAAATACAGCGAGGTGTGAATGTATGAGCTATGAATATCAAGGAAAGACAGTTTTCCCTATTCTTAAAATAAAGCCCACATCCTTTAAGCAACTGCAACAAAAATACCCAGTATTTGAGCTGTGTATTCAGAAAACGTATGACGTTGACCGGCTTAAAGTCACGACTAAGAAAATCAAGGCTGGAACTTTTGAAATCTTAGATGGCTACGGAGAACTGACTGGGGGATTGATTTTAGAAACTGAGGAAACACAATGACCAATGCGGAAGTGATTGGAGAAGATGGTATTTAAAACACCGAAAATCGTGAAAATTACGCTTACATTGAGCGAATAAAACATCTTGAATATAAATATACTTGAAACAAAAACAAAGCGCTAAAAACGCAAAATATGAGGTACAAAAATTGAAGTGTAAATTATGCGGACGAGAAATCCCTGAGAAGGATATTATCCCTGATCAAGAACATCAAATTTGTTATTTATGTGAATTAGAAATGGAGTACGGATGATGCTTAAAGAATGGGTGGTTCAAGCAGAACTCAATGGTAGATTTGGTGCTGTAAGACGTAGCGATGCCAACGGAACACGGAGAACGTTTGAAACTCGTGAGGCAGCGCAAGCATATTGTGATAGGAGAAATGAGGAGAAATTATGAAACGAGGATTTAAAAAACTTACGAACGAAGCAATATTGCCAGAACGTGCTACGAAAGGCTCAGCTGGTTATGACATTTCAGCAAGTCAATCTGTAACGATTCAGCCTGGAGAAATCAAACTTGTGCCGACTGGTCTAGCCGTTCAAATGGAACAAGATGATGTCATGTTGCTTATGGATCGCAGTTCTAATCCACGTAAGCGAGGTATTGTTTTATCTAACTCTGTGGGTGTCATTGATCACGATTACTTTCCCAATGAATTTATGGGGATGTTTACGAATATTACAGACCAACCTGTAACTATTGAAGCGGGTCAGCGCATTATGCAGGCTGTATTTGTAAAGTATGGTTTGGTTGATGACGATAAGGCAGAAGGCCAACGCACAGGTGGATTTGGAAGTACAGGAGAGAAGTAATAACAACGGGAGGTTTCTTAATGAAAAAGATAATCTGTAAATTATTCGGTCACAAATGGCAACCCGTACCGTTTACAATGACAAAAGATTATTGTGAACGCTGTTTGGTAGAAAGAAGTAACTCGTGTGGGTGTATTCTTGGCAAAGAGGAGGGTTAAATGGAACTAGAATACATAGAAAAAGCTTTGGTAGAGCAAGAAGAAGAGGAAGTTCAATTAATTCTTGATTTCCTTAAACTTACTAAACCTAGCTTTTATCAATATTTAGGAGTTTTGCGAGAAAAAGCACATAAGTATGATGCGCTAATTAAGGAGGCGCAGGATGAAGAAATTTGAAGAAGAAGTAGAAAAACCACGGACGAGAAGTTTAAGCCCATTAAGTTATAAAGATGTTCTTTTAAAAGAGTTTTCCAGGGCAGTTCAAGAGAATTACACGAAAAATGCGCAGATATTGCGTGAGCATAGAGAATATATTGAATATCTTGAACAAGAATTAGAGAAAAGCCGAGACTTAGAAGGCCAAGCTAATAACCAAGCAAGCTATGAATACATTTTGAAATGTGAAGCAGAAACGTTGCTTAAGGAAAAACAAGAGCAAATCGTAGCACTCAAATCCCAGTTAGATTCGCAGCAGTCAAAACTTCTCGAAGTTCCACAGTTTGTGGCAGATTGGTACGAAGAAAATAAAGAAGATTTGGAGTATCAAGTCTATTTGATGAATATTATCATCTCTAAGAAAGAAAGTACGGCTGAAATGTCAAGCATAGAACTTTGGTTCACTGATGAGGATGAGTTGAATAAACCTCTTGAAACTATATTTGCGATGAAAAACGGCTACACCATCGCCAAGGAGAAGCGGTTTTATCTGAAATTTAACAAGCAGCTTTTTAATCTAGAAAATAGAGACACTGTATACTCTGATTTATATCTAGATGATGAGGGAGCTTTGATAACTGATAAAAAATATGCTAAGAAATTCACTCAACAAGAAATCGACAGCATGGATACTGGAAGCTATGAACAGATTGAGGTGGAAGAATGAAAAAATGGTACTTATCAACACCAATGAATGGTAAGACAGAAAAAGAAATTCAAGCATCTCTGCAGCGTGGTATTGAATGGGTAAAAGAAAAAGGAGATAAATCTCATTCTCCGTATAATCCAGATAATGCAGCATTTAACGATAAGAACGAAGTTCACGATTCCAAGCCTATTGCGATGCTCGCAAAAGCAATTGAGCCAATGGATGAGTGCACAGGAGTTTTATTTATCGGAGACAGGAAAATTTTAAAAAGTAGTAAGGGCTGTTTTATAGAGTATCAGATTGCCCTGGAATATGGAAAGGAGATAAGATTCATTGATTGAACTAAACAAGATTTACAATGAGGACTGTTTGGAGGGTATGAAACGAATTCCCGATGCTTCAGTAGATATGATCTTGTGTGATTTGCCTTATGGAACAACATCAAATAAATGGGATAATGTATTGCCATTTGATAAGCTCTGGGAGCAGTACGAGCGAGTAATTAAAGACAACGGAGCAATATTATTATTCGGGCAAGATCCATTTTCAAGTCACTTGAGATTAAGTAACGAAAAAATATACCGATATGATTGGATATGGGAGAAGTCTCAAGGTGCAAATTTTATGCTAGCTAAAAAGCAGCCTATGAGAATATTTGAAAATATATCCGTTTTTTATAAGAAACAATCAAAGTATTTTCCAGAAATGGAAGAAGGTGAACCTTATGTATCTGGTGGAGGTTCTGCTGGAGCGAACTTCAATCATGTGTCTAAAAAAAAGCCGATTAATACAGGAAGTAGATATCCAAAAAGCATAATTAAATTTGGAACAGGAGATAAAACTAAGTATTGTCATCCGACACAAAAACCTATTCCTTTATTTGAATACTTGATTAAAACCTATACAAATAAAGGAGATACAGTTCTAGATAACTGCATGGGTTCAGGAACAACAGCAATTGCTTGTTTAAACACAGAGCGTAATTTCATAGGCTTTGAAACAAATAAAGAATACTATGATAAATCCTTAGAACGTATCAAAAACAACGTGACACAATTAGATTTATTCGAGGAGGCGAAATGACACAAACAAAGCTACAACTCATGCGTGAGAAGAAGGGGCTGACTGTTGAGCAGTTGGCACATGAAGTCAACAGAATAGAAGAAGTACGTCGGAACCTGCCAAAGGGGCACGGGATAATTGATTTAAAAGGTCTGATTTTGAGTTTTAATAGAATTGAAAATAGTGATTTTACTTTTAGCACAATTTATACAAAAAAATCATTAATAGTTATGACTATTGCCCAAGCCCTCGGCTGCTCGGTAGATGAATTGGTGGAGGAATAAAAGTGGGATTATTTACCATAAGGTTTACGCATTGTTCAATTG
>ERZ1035044.64-NODE-64-length-26459-cov-12.105287_pt1 | contig 26459 bp, 50 predicted proteins | sample MGYA00520588_ERZ1035044 | MGnify/ENA primary metagenome ERZ1035044 (study PRJEB33766, sample SAMN09781698) | gut metagenome | biome: gut microbiome | host: Homo sapiens | place: Madagascar | study: EMG produced TPA metagenomics assembly of the PRJNA485056 data set...
AAATTTTTTCTATTTTGATATTTTAATATTTGATTTATTTTTTCTTGTTTTGTATTATACGAGCGTGGAACTGTACAGAAGCTTTGTATATGGCTGTATAGTATGCCAAACTACTGGAATAATTTTGTAAATCTTTATAGTAGCCTTGCCGAAGTGCTGGAATCTTGTTTGTATCCGCTCTAGTAGCCATACAAAGCCCTGTGCAATGTTTCCTGTACTGTCTAATCAGTTTTGCCGCATAGCAAACAAGCCATTTGTAACCGCTCCCTGTGGCTTCTCTGTCCCGCCGGGGCTACGCGGTTTTAGACTATGATTATTATACCACAACAGGTGTTGAATGTCCCATGAATCAAGAATTATTCACAATTTCATTTTGTGATTTTCAAATATCAAAATTTTTTGTAAATTGAGTTAGTTATGACTAACTAACCATAAAACTTTGTTAAATTTCTATCATGAGTTAGTTTAGACTAACTAACTTTGTTAAAAAGAAAACAACCCGATTCTTCACATCGGGTTGTTAAGGCAGAGACTTTGTTAATTATTTCACACGTCCCAAGGGATATTATGCTGTTTACAAATGTCTTGCCAAAGTTTACCATTTACACTTTTGGCAAGTGGTACGGTCAGCATCTCGCCTTCACCTCTGCGGTAAATGTGATGTGAACCCTTCACATGGTCAAGTGTAAAACCAGCCTTGCGCAATGCTCTCTGCACCGTGATTCTCTTTATTTCTTTCATTTTAGATTCCTTTCTGCATTTCTGCTGTCAAGTGATTTATTTGTTTTAACCCTGCCCTTTGATTATATTATATCAAAAGACAATTCAAATGTCAATAGTCAAATTAAAAATTTTTGAAAGAATTTATATTTAATTTGTTTTTAATTTTTTGATATTTGAAAATCAATTTTTGTATTTGTAAATTGTAAATCATTTGATATTTCAATATCATAGAATTTAATTTGTAAATTATAGAATTTGATATTTGAATATCAGATTTCAGTAGCGACTTTGTTAAATATTTGGTAATATTCAATCTTGTATACAACAAAAAGATTGTTACATTTTTGGTTAAGTACAATGATGTATACAACATGATATTCAAATATAAGTTTTTCGTTGTACTGGTTAGTCATAACTAACTCACTTCACAAAAGTAAAGCAGGGATTTCTCCCTGCCCACTTCACTTAGATAAAGTCGTACTCTTCCTCGTAGGACTCCAGCATGATGCTCTCCTGATTGAACGCCTGTTTCGCCCACTTTGCAAGCCCCACAACGGCCTCACGGCTCGCGCCGGATACTTCCACGCGGATGCTCGGCTCGCGCACCGTAGACCCATCGTTGTGGCGGTAAACGCCATCAGCGGAATACACGGTGGCTCCCTCGAACGTCTGTGCCACTTCATTGTTAAGAAGTGCCTGTGCGTTTGCCGGGTCAACTTCCAGCTTCTTGCTGTCCTTGTCAAACAAACCAACGGTGATGATGTACTTGATACCCTTCATAATGTAACCTCTTTCTGTATGTATTGGTGTCCTTCACTGTCTATATTATATCATAGACTGTTCCTGTTGTCAATAGGCTTTTTGCAAGTTTTTCAAATTTTCTTGCTCAAAGCGGTGTTTCATCTTCCTGAACCATTTTCTTTTATTCCCTCCTTGCAAGTATATAATACCATATCCACGCAAAAATAACAATTCGCAAAATAAACAAGAAAGAGCGTCTCTTTTTGTACAAAATTGTGCAATAAGGTTAGTCACGACTAACCGCGCTGATGATTCATGATATTCAAATATCAAATAAATTGAAATGCAAGAATAGAAAAAGTGATATTCAAAAATCAAGAATTTACAAACTCGGAAACTGTAAACTTGATATTGAAATATCAAACTAGAAAAGTCTAAAAAGAAAAGCGTGGATTTCTCCACGCTTTAGGTTTAGTATCTTTCCATCTGCTCGGCGTATTCGCTTGTTACTGCATAGCCGTGATATGTAACCATATCCGCTTCTTCAGCTTCGGCTTGTGCTTCTCGCTCGGCCTGTCTTGCCATCTCCTCGCGCTCGTCCTCGATACGCGCCCACGCCTCAGCCGTTCTCAATTTGCCATGCACCTTCATGGTTTTGTCCTCCGTGTTATGTATTCAGGTCGTCCCTGTGATTATATGATACCACAACGATGCACTGTTTTCAATAGGCAAAATGACGAAAAACACAACAAGTTTTTGTGCATTCTGCTATTAGCTAGTTTTACATGATTTTCAAATATCAATAGTATTTATTTCGCAATAATGTTAAAATCATATTTGAATATCAAGTATTTGATTTTGCAATATCACTTTTGTTGATATTCAAATATGGAGAATTTGATATTCAAAAATCAAAATTCCGAAACGCTCACTAGAGCAATCTGATATTTGAAAATCACAACCCACCATCTACAAGAATAGCCGGGATTTCTCCCGGCTTTCTATAAGCTCTATCGAATCAACGCTGTCCAAATCAGGCCATACTTCTCGATATGCTCGTTGTACTTAGTAGAAGCATCATCAGCCCATTTTTTGTTTACTTCTACCTGTTTAGCAGAAATGTCCATGTTCAGTTTGTTGTCCTCGGTGGGGTTCTCGGCGTAGATACGCGCATCGTTTCGGAAGATTGACTGCCAGCGTTTAAGCTGGTCTGCCAGTCGGCAGGATTTCTCGTAAAGCCGCGCCTGTTCGATTGCAAGTTCCATAGCACCAATAAGCATCATATATTACCTCTCTTTCTGTGATTATAGTATAGCACACTCTGCAAAGAATGTCAATACCAAATTCAAATTTCTTTTCTTTAGATTAGTATTTGTCAGTGCAAACGCTGTTCAGTTCCACAACGCCGGTGTCCTCGTAGCGGTCAAAACACGCCACCATCCTGTCACCCTTGCGCCAGTAGCCCTCACAGTCCAGCATATCCCACAGCTGTCCGTCTGCGGTCTTGACGGTCACAACGTACACGCCGCGAGAGCCATCATAGCGGCTTTCTACGACCTCGCACTCGCGGTATTCCTCAACGATACCGCACTCAGTCGGAACGCTGATATAGGGCTTGCAAAGGGCAGGAGAGGTGGTCAGGACGGAAAGAGCCAGCATGATAGAAGCGATAGTCAGCATTTTACTTTACCTCCTTAAAGTGTGCGTCAGTGGGTTCTTCAAGTACATCAGCAGTTGCCCAAATGAAAAGACGGATTGCAATAGCAACCATACCTAAACCAACAACCACTGCGTAATAGTTCGTGGTACAAATGAAGATGCAACCAACGAACATCAGAACAAAAATACCAATGAATACATATTCCATTTGTTTTGCCTCCTTTTCTGTGATTCTATTATATACTATTTCTCTTCTGTTGTCAATAGTATTTTTTAATTTTTTATGATTTTTGTATTTTTCTTTTTAATAAAGTTTTTTGGTTTTTGTAATTTGATATTTGAATATCAATTTTGTAAATTGAAAACTCTAAGTTTCTTGATATTCAAATATCAACTAATTTAATCCAAAACAAATGGGCGGCTTATCACCGCCCAAAATTTTACAGATACGGAACAGGAATTAGAACATCTGCGCCACGGTTATTTTTCTCGCTGGAATCCAGCTTGAAAACATCATCGGCATACTTCCTATACCAATTCTTTTCATCTTTGGTCAAGTCGCCCCAGCGATGCGGCATAGAATCCACGCCGCTGAACTCATCCCAACCAATGAACATCATATCATCTTCCATGTCCGTGATTTTCATAAGCCATCCTTACTGCCAGTTTTCCTCGTCATACACCACAACCAGAACGTCGGCCTCTTCGCACTCTGCCAGCAGATAGCAAGTCTGCGCACCACGTTCCAGTGCTTTCCGCTCTTCCTTGGTAAAGAACTTCCACAGCCGTGTAATGCTCTGCCCGGTGTAGGTATTCAGAACCTCGACCTTCTGCTCGTCCATAATGTCTTTAATCATTGTATGTATCTCCTTTTAGATTTATTTCGTTCCCTTGGAACAATTATATTATAGCATATTCACTGGCGTTTGTCAATACCCTTTTTGAAAAAACTTTTACAGATATTTGAATATCAAACTCAGTCTTCTCCTGCTCCCAGCAATTTGATATTTGAAAATCAACTTTGTTCTTTTGCAATCTAAAAGAAATGATATTTGAATATGATACATATACGGATAAAAGAAAGCCGCCCCCGAAGGGCGGCATGGTAATTGTTAAATAATTGCCAAAATCAGACGTATTTCCAAATATATCCAAAATATGATTTACTTCTGCCTTTTGCATTATGCACGATACCAGAAACTTTACAACCAAGTGTTGTTGCCGCTTCTGATAACGAGTTATATGTATGTATCAAATTACCATCACTATCGTATTGCGCTATTTTCTTATTGCACGAAGAATGTGGTTTACATGGATTGGGCGGCTCTGCGTTTGTGTATATTTCAATTTCAGAATCGCTCAAGTTAAAATTTGAAAGTTTGCTCCATTCGTATCCATTCACCATTTTTACAATGCCATTAACACACTTCAGTACATTCGGGTAACAATAACCAAATTCTGCTAATTTTGGTTTATCATCCCATATTTTCAAGATATTTCCATCTGCATCGAGTTGCACTATTGCCTGTCTATTATAATCCTGCGAATACATTACAATATCAGCAGACAAATATTTTTGAATATCACTTTCTGATATTGAAATATCAGAAAGTCTACGCCATACAAAACCGTTATATAGCCTATTCTCACGAATGCTTGTATTTACTGCATTATGATTAAAACCGCATACTTCAGCATCATGTGTTGACTTCCATATTTTTACAATTTTACCATCTTTTTGCATCTGTACGACTGGTATAGCAACCGTTTCTCTTCTCTTAGCTGCACTTCTCTCTATCGCTGTACCATAGTTTGAGTTATATAAATAGTCACACCACTCCAAATTATCGGCGCAATTATTCATTTTGTTTTCGTCTTTATGGTTTACACATGGTAAATCTTTTGGGTTTTCATGGAACGCCGTACACACAAGCCTATGCGTCTTTATCGTATATGTATTTTTGCCGATGCTTAATATAACATAAAAATAACATTCACGCTTATTATAATACTGCTTTAATATCCTGCCAGAGAATCTTTGTTTCCTGCCTCTTGAATCAATAACAGTCCTGTTTAGGCTTCTAATTTCACCATCATTTGACGCTTGATACAATCCAGTACAATCTATTGTAAAATTTTTAGACTTGTAAACCCCTATTTCTTTCCAAATTCTCACTTTATATTCACCCATTATACTGTTATTATATCACAAAACATTCTTGCTGTCAAGTGATTATAATTACAAAAGGGTTACAGTTTTACCCGTAACCCTCAGTTTTAGACAATGCAAAGGATATTATCAACGCACAAATCGAACACATTCGGCATCTCGTGGCTTGCAACCTCGGACTTCAGCACCAGCGGTTCAATCTCGGCTTTCTCGACCTTTACGCCGTTCTTGAAGTATTCGGTGCGGAACGTGCTGTTCTGTGCCAGACTCAGCCGCACCAGCGTGTTCCCGGTCTTGAGGCTTCTAAGGGTCAGATTGGGGATAATCCATTCACGCCCGCGCAAGCCCTGATTCTCAGCCGGTAAAGTGCCATCCTCACGGCCTTTCTGTGTGCTTGCCATGTTGTCGTAACACACACCGAAACGCAACGCCGTACCGTATGTACGCTTCACTATAACGTCCTTGACGTTCTTGCGGGTCTTTAGCGGACGCTCCCACAGGACTGCTCGGTACGCACCACGCTTTGCCTTGATTCTATCCATCGTCTGTTCGTAAGTCATATTGCTTACCTCCTTTTCTGGTTCTATTATACACCCAGAAACGGCTGTTGTCAATACCATTTTGCAAATTTTCTTTTTTAGATTCTTTCTTGTGATATTCAAATATAATCATACTTGATATTCAAAAATCAACTTTCTGATATTGAAATACTAAACAGAATGATATTCAAATATCTAGTTACAGTTTTTCTACGTCACCTTTAATATTAAAGGTGACGTAGATTTTCTGTATATTCAAATATCAATCCAATCTATACACAAAAAGAGGGTTTCCACCCTCAGTTTGCTACTGTAAATCTATATGATTCACATTCTCTGCTTATCTCTTCCACCGTTGCATAAGCAGTGGTTGCGTTTATTATATTATAATCTTCTATGTTGTGTACAGCGACAAAACGCAATACATCAAATTTGGTCTTTGCCTCTTCTTTTGAAATAAAGTACCTTTGTGGACTTTCAAATTTATAAAAAAGAAATCCGGTGGAATTAGGAACGCTCCATGGGAACATATAGTCTAATGGAAAACTTTTTATTATTGCGAAAAACTCTCTTGCAGTCACCTAAAAACCACCTCTCTTCTAACAGGGTCAACAGAAATATCCATGTAGTTCACAACACGCCACTCTCTAACAGGTGAAATAATAGCGTAGTCTTCGAGGTTATGTCTTGCAATGAAATAAACGAAGTCCTTGCACGTCTTAGTACGGTATGTATCATAACAGACGTGAGTGTTAGGGTCAAACAGTTGGGTGTCTGCGATAAACTTAGTAAAGATAATATTACTGCCGTTATGGTTAAATGCAGAAATCCTCAACGTATAATCGCCGCTTGCCACAGCGACAAGATAGTTACAAAGTTCTCTTGCGGTCATGCTTCATACCTCTGCCGACTGATTGTTACTGTGAAATCATCATTATCATTGTAACGCTCCAAACAGACGTTACTCCAATACAGTTTATTTGAAACGCCAATTCTCACTTCATAATCTTCAAGATTGTTGATAGTGACAAAGCGCGTCATGCTACCAAAATTTTCATAACAGTTACCAATAAAAAATATACGCCAGTTGGAAAGCGCACCCTTTGCAAACACAGGAGACGCTCCACGCAAGGGAGACTTTTCTGTTACACCGTACCTGTGCAAAAATTCAATAAACTCACGAGCAGTCGTTTTCTTATCCTCCTGTTCTGTACCTATATTATACACCAACATAAAAGAAATGTCAATAGTCTTTTTATATTTTCTTTAGATTTTTCTATTTCAGATATTCAAATACCAAACAGACTTTGTATATTTGAATATCAACTCGGTATTCTAAGGATAATGATATTTGAATATCATTAAACTAATCTAAAAAGAAAAGGCGGGCTTGCGCCCACCTCGTATTAGTGCATACTCAGAACCATCTCTTTGCTTGCGTAGGGCTTCGGATAACGCTGAATCTCGATACCCATACCAGTTACCTTGCTGATAGCGATAGCGTTTCTTACGGCCTCCTTGTGGTCTTTGAACTCCGGGTTTGCCAGCCGTGCAGGACGGTTTTCCTGATAGCATTCGGGAAGAATAACAACATACTTCATAAGTCAGTCTCCAATCAAAACTCCCAGCGCGTAAGACGATACGAACAGTGCCACGATTGACAGCAACCACAGCAACCAGTTGACTCCACAGGTGAACAGGTTGACCAGCCCAGCCAGAACCAACACGCCGCTAACCAGCATACAGCCAATCACGAACAGTACAATAACAACGTACCAGAACCCATACCAAAACTTCTTCATGCTTTGGCCTCCTTTACAACCACCCAGTTGTCTTTGTTCACAGCGGCCATAGTGCCGATGTATTCACGCTTGCACTTGATGATTGCGTACCCATCGGTACGTTCGAGGTATGCGTAGCGGAATCTGTTAGTGTCCACGACACGCTCCCGGATGATTTTCTGTTCTAAACTCTTCTTCATTATGTATTTACCGCCTTTCCTTGTCTGTGTATACAGTATAGCACACTCAACAAGAAAAGTCAACACCCTTTTTGAAAATAATCTAAAAAAATTTGTCTTTAGATTTTCAAATATCAAAATACTTTATATTTCAATATCAGAAAGGCACTTCCTGCGGTTCGTCCCAAGCTTTTATATAGTCTGTGTCTGATATTTCAATATCATCTCGTTCTACACTCAACTCTTCAGGACTTCCTGCTATTTGCCAAGGTGGGTCAGGGTATCTATACCCACCATCATAATATGTTTGTGAATATTCGTTTTCAAACAGTTTCTTCTTTTGTTTCCAATAGTCATATTGAATATAATCTTCTATATATCCAACCATTTCCTTGTCGGAAATTCTAAATCTATTTGGATAGAAAGTGAAACTCGTTCCTCTGTCTTGAACTAGAAACTTTTCTGCCAGAAGAATATTAAATGCTTTCGCGTATGTATTTCTTGATATTCCAATGTCTTTCTCAATATGAGAAGAATAAAGAACTAATATATTATTCCTGCATACTGACTTCATACTCCACAGATACATATAGAACTGTAATGCCGGTGGTGGCAATTTTCTAACTATATCTACTGGAAATGTAGTATAATCATAATCAGAATAATGTATTGTTCTTTGATTCGGTACAGTCTACACAGCTCTCATAAAAACACCTCAAATCAAGTTGAAAAAAATTTAACGTATTATCGTTAATTTCTACTCTAATTTAGTATATATCTCTTGCTCAAATTTTGAGCAAGCCCCCATCGAAGGCCAATGTTTCACGGCAATCCGATGCGATTCAAGTTTGGAACTACTCATATTATAGCACAGAATCGCCGGGAAGTCAAGGGGTTTGTAGTTCAAAGTTTGATGTACTGATTGTCAACCGCAATATCTTCGGTTTTCAGGCTCATCACACTCGGCCAGTTCTCAACCATCATAGTGCCATTCATGCACTTCAGACGAATAACACGCTTGCACCAGTCACCAAAGGTGATGTGATTCATAGGCACATCATCAAGGATAAAAGTTCTTTCGCCAATCTTAGCGGTTATCACGATGTTGGATGAGCGATAGGAAATAAACTTGTGTTCTGCGGTCACGTTCTTCTTCAAGCACAGCTTGATAAATTTATTAACAGTCATTATCTTGACCTCTCTTTCTATATATATTATACACCCGATGAAGAAAAATGTCAATACCCAATTTATAAAAATTTTTTGTGATATTCAAATATATATTTTCTCAAATTTTTTGATATTTGAAAATCAGCAAAATAATCTAAGGTGAATTATGTATGATATTGAAATATTAGAATAGACTGGCAAAACAAAACCGGGTGACTTTTGCCACCCGGATATTCATGGTTTATAAATCCCTTTTAGATTTCTGCCAGCACCAGTCTGCCGCCAGAATGAAGGCCAGACACATCACGCACAAGCTGAATGTGCCGAACAGATAAAGGGGAACGCCGTGGAAATACACCATAAGGGATTGAACTGCGAACCACGCACAAGCCCAAGACAGGGCGTAAAACACGCCAGTAGCGCACCACAAAATGAACTTAACCATTGATGCTACCCTCCCGATGGAATGCGCCGTAAACAGGCACAATCTCCTCATCATCAAAGTATCTTGCGTAAATACCAGTTTCAACATTTAAGGCGTTGTAGGTATCATCATCAAAACCACCGGGAACAATGATAGGGTTAATTCTCATGTATACCGCGCCTTCTTCGCGCGGGTCTTCAAATAGCCCGGTAACGGGAACGTCACGGAAACAGACGGTAGCTTCTTTTCTGCAATCACAGATTTTCATTATGTATCGCTCCTTTCATTGTCTTTATTATACTCTTCTTTTAGATGTTTGTCAAGGGTTATTTTGCATTTTTCCACTCGTTGTAATAGAAATGGATGTAGAATACAAACATAACGGCCAACAGTATGCCAACAATACACCAGACGAGATTGCCGTTGATTGCACTTCTGACGATAAGGCCGATACTAGCACCAAGAAAGATGCCATTCTGGATGCAGTTGATGGCAAGGCCACGCTTTGTCCGAGAATTACCAAAGAATAGACGGATACCAAGTGTAATAGCCAATACGATAGAAATAAGTACGTTGTTGTTCATTATTTTCTCCTTATCTCTTGACAACGAAAGAACCTTCGAGGAAACACACAGGGTCATTGTCACCGAACCTAAGCAACAGACCGTCCTCCATGTCAACGGCGTTGTATTTTGCACCACTTGCACCGTTGACATCTGCAATCCTCATTGCTGTGCATTCTTTGTCACCATAACTAAAGGTGAACAAGTTAGTCACCTCAACTTCTGCGAACGTATGAGCGGCAAGATAAACAATCTTCATTTTAGACTCTCCTTTCTTTCTGTGATTATATTATACCACTTTCTAGGAAAATGTCAATAGGGAATCTATAATTTTTCTATTTTTTGAGCATAATCTTAATATTCAAATATCAACTTAGTCTTCTTAGATTTATGATATTTGAATATTAGATTTCTAATCTAAAAGAAAGAAGGACTTTTTAGCCCTTCAGAACGATGTATTCATCTTTGCGCCAAAGCATCATACCATAGAACGGAACAACGGTGGCAATAGTCACATGATAGAAGAAACCATAGTCTTTGATAATCCAGTACATAATAACCTCACAGTTTAGTCATATCTTCAGGACGGAAAGTGTGCATAGGATAAACCTCGCCGTCACTGAACCGCAGAGCGTGGAACCACTGCCCTGTGCCGTAAAAGCGGTATTTGGTGACAGTCGCCGTTTCACACCACGGGAAAATAACACGGTCGCCGGGAACAAGTTCCTTCTGTTCATCGTAGGTCATTTAGAACTCCTCCTCTTCATAACCGTCCTCGTCAACGGTATCTTCATCTGTATAGCCGATAGCTTCAAGGATTGCTTCTTCCTCAAACCACAGAAAATCGTTGACTTCGGTTACGGTGGCCTCATCACCCAGACGCTCTTCAATGTACTGCTCAGCCTGTTCCATTGCGCCATCGTGCTCAATGTCGAACTTCTCAATTTTTCTGAGGGTATCAGCACCGCCGCTCCATGCCTTGAACTCGCGCAGACTGAACTCATAAGTAACTTTCATTATGTACGCATCTCCTTTTGGATTATGTATCAGGTTTCCCCTGTGACTATATAATACCATATCGGGCGCAGAATGTCAATAGTAAATTGCAAACTTTTTCAAATTATTTTAGCACAAAGTAAGCCCGCTTGTGTTCTGTTAATCCGTCAATCATCATAATCATGCACGAATACTTTCGTGCATGATATTTGAATATGAATCTAAGCAGAGATTATAAATGATATTTGAAAATCAAAAATAATGATATTCAAATATGCAGTAATCTAAGACAAAAGAAAAACCGTGGAATCAATCCACGGTCAGAGAAAGTTGTGTAGCCAGTGCCTCGTTGATGCACCGCATAGAACGGCTTTTGACATAGCCCACACGGTCTTTAATGCGTTCTTTGTCCACAGTGCGAACCTGTTCACACAAGGCCGTAGAGGGCTTGTCTAGGCCATCACAGTCGCACCTATTCAGCAGTACATGACAGGGTAAGTGCGTCTTTGTGGCCGTTGTAAGCGGTACGACAGTAACCACACTAGAATGGGTATTGCACAGGCTATTTGACACAATAATAGAGGGTCGCAGGTCGCTCTGTTCACTACCTACACCACCAGAAAAATCACACCACCATACATCACCACGCTTTACTACATCAGTTTTCTTCATTTATGTACTCCTTTCTTAGCAGTATGTAATCTCATCAGATTTGGGGTCTTTGATGATAACGAAGCCCACACCAATACCAACAGGAATGTGCTCATCATCGTCTGAAATAAGCATCAGACAGTCACCGTCACGATAGCCCATGTATTTGTGACCTTTCTCGAAGACCTTCTCGCCGTTAGGGAAAAGAAAGTCACGCATGGCATAATACTCTTGCATCAATTCACCGCCTTCCAAGTTTTAGCAATCGGGTCGTATCGCACGATATTCCTTTTCAGATAATCGTCAATACCACCCATATCAGGCCACTCGTCGATGATTTCATAGCTATCATCTTCAAGGATAGCACCACAGCATAAGCACTGAACGGTTTTATCCTCGGTATTCAGAATACCAAAGTGGTCGCCATTTTTCGTGGAATCTTCTTCCAGCTCTTCGTTGAAGTATACAAGATGAAACATTTTATCCTCCTTTACTGCACAGGATAAACGTCCATGATAGTTTCAGCACCATAAGCCAGATGCACAGAATCCATGACGTACTCAGGCTTACACTGCTTCTGAGTCGCAGGGTCGTTGTAGTCGCGCACAGCGTTGCACATAGCCTCGTGCCGATTGTCGCCCTCAACAATCACACGACAGCCCATCTTGAACGTAAGCGGAACAGACCATTTCATATTAACCCTCCTCGAAATATTTCTGCCATTTGCCATCTTCCAGACAAACATCGTCACCATATTCGTCCTCAACGCGAAGGTCGCCGTAGTCGTCAATGTAGCCGTCGTAGTAATCGCCCTCGTAGAAAGCGTCACGGCCTTCATCGTCAACCAAACCGTCCTTGATACACAGGAAACTATCCATTTGTCACACATCCTTTCTGTACCTATATATTATCACACTTAGAATGAAATGTCAATACCTTAATTCAATAATTTTTTAAGATTTTTCTGTTTTGATATTTGAATGTCAACTTACTCTTTGTAATCTTTGATATTCAAATATCATTCATTTACGGGTAAAAGAAAAGGGCTGGCGAACCAGCCCCGTCTGTTAGGTTTCAAAGAACATCACCATGTCAAGGGTGTCTTTGAAGTTTTGTGCTTCTAGCGTCTCCACGATTTCTTGCCAGCGTTCGGGAAAATTCTCCTGCATCGCTTGCATATTGTTGTACAGTCGGCCATAGAAACCCTGACTTTCAGCAAGGGAACGAATAGCGGCCATAATCTGTTCAATATCCATAATATGTATTTCCTTTCTGTCAAGTTCCTCTTGACACTATTATTGTATCACACTGAACAGAAAAAGTCAATAGTTTTTAAGAACTTTCTTGTACCTCTTTCTCGTCATCCTGTTTACGCTTCTTGCGGTCGTAAGCGGTCTTTTTCTTGAACCGCACAGGCCGCCCCATAATCTTGTGACGAGTCTCCTTGCGCTTCAGCTTCTCCTTGTTCTTTTCCAGCATTATTCTTCCACCTCGATTTCGTCCATATTATTGATATTGACTTCACAACCGTCATAACCATCATAGGTCGTTGTGGTAGTAAAGCCGATAGACGCGCCGTACTGGGTAACGCATACGTCAACCCAACCATCAACGCGCTCGCTGACAAATTCAACACCTTTGTCAATCTGGGTCTTGATAGCCCTCAGTTCTTTTCTGACGTTCTCAGCGGCATAGCTACAACAGTTCTTAGCGTAGCCATCCAGAACCTCAAACATAGCGTCAACCGCGCCCTGATGGGTCTTAAACAGGCGCGGGTCTTCGAGGCAGCAGTTGATATTAACAGACATAATAAACATTGTACAGCCCTCCTTTTAGCGGTAAGAACGCAAACCACATCCGTTTGCGCGTTTGTCGGTACGAGCGAACCGCGTGGCCTGTTCACTGCTCCACCAGCCGCTATTACGCCGCCAATGGCTCTTCATCCAGTTCTTCTCGGCGTGTAACTGTTCGGTATACGTCTTGTACTCAGCGCAGTTGTCGTGACACAGGACGCAACGCTTAGTGCAATCTTTGCAAGGACTCATCATAGTAGGTATCTCCTTAGATTATGTATTGCGATTTCTTATCGCACCTATATAATACCATACTCCAAGAGAAATGTCAATAGTAAAATTGAAAAACATCCAAAATTTTTCTGCCTGTAAGAATGACTGATATTGAAATATCATAGGTTTTTATTAGTGTTTAAGCACTTTATGATTTTTGAATATCATTAGACAAAACTACAATTTTATTAAATATTTGAATATCATCGAAACCCAATAAAACACGGGGATATTTGAATATCAACTATTTGAATCTAAAAGAAAATGCCGGGTTGTTCACCCGGCACATCTTTACTCCTTCACCACAACGGGGTGGTTGTCGAACCGTGACCAGACGGCCACACCGATGGGATAACCAATCCACATTGCAAGGGAGTCAATGGCAAAAGCTACCAGAGACTTCGGCATCTTAACGGCGATAGGGATGGAATACAGAGCACATTCGATTCCGGTTTTAGCCATCACGCCAACGAACACACAGCATGGAATTGCAAGCATCACAGCCCACACGTTATTGCCGCTGGACTTACACGCCCATGCCACACCAGCCGCCACGATGATGTTCATAACGAACCAGCCGATAGAAAAGCCCAAAGGACTCATGAGCATGGATTCCAAAGCACAGCCCAAAGCACCGCAGACAACGGCGGGCACAATTCCAATTTTCTCGGACAGCACACACATCACCATGAGAACCAGATAGCCACAGTCAACGGTGATATGGCCGAACAGCGGCACTTTAAGAGAACAGCTTGCAACGAAGTACAGAGCCGCACCGATAGCCGCATAGCAGATTTTACGAGTCTTAGACATATTCTTTTCTCCTCTCTTAGTGAACGGTGTAGAACACAGGGGTCTTGCCCTGAACGTCATTGCAACGCTCGGTCTTAAACTTCTCGTACAGAACCTCAACGCTGGACACATCGGGATGAGCCTTGCGCCAGTCCTCGTTGATGTGCCAACCACACCAATAAGGAGCTTTGGCCGGGGTGATGTAGAACGGGATGTTGTTCTTCCAGAGCGTAGCGGCATCAGCCTTGTTGTTCTTGATTGCATAAACACGAGTCATAAGTATGTACCTTTCCTTTCTGGGAATCTCTTTTGTTCCCTGTGACTATATAATACCACATACACAAACAAATGTCAATAGGGAAATTAAAGTTTTTTCAAATTTTTTGACACAGATTTATTAGCACGAAGATGGATTGTATATTTGAATATCATATTTCCTGAAGACTGGATTGATATTCAAATATCAAGAAATGAATCTAAAACAAAAGGGCGGCTTTCGCCGCCCAATCTTTAGAACTTGCCGACCTCGTAATGCTTTGCAAGCTCCTTCTTTTCGTAGGTTTCATAACCCTGTTGATACATGAACTCACGAACATGACGAAGGGTAGTTGCAGAACAGGTTGCCATACGACCGAGAATCAGCTTGTTGTTCATGCCGTTGGCATCCAGCTTGACAAGCGCAACCCTTGTCCCGTAGCTGTACAACTCCTTACAGTTGCCCCATTCTTTGACGTAAGCCTTCTTATAGAAGCTCTTGCGGCTGTCACGGATGGGCTTCAGGTAGTAGGCGTTCAGGACACCAGCGTTAGGATTCATCATAGTTAAGTACCTCTTTTAATATGTATTCAGTAGCTATTCGCTTTCTGTGATTATAGTATACACCAACGGCACATAAATGTCAATACCATTTTTGAATTTTCTTTAAGATTTTTTCTTTGATATTCAAAAATCACAGTTTGTAGAAGACCACGTTGATATTTCAATATCAATCTAAACAGAACAAAGTGAAAGGGCGCATACCTTTCGGCACACGCCCTTTCTATATGAAAATGGAGGAAACGAAAATGGCTTAGTCAGTGATAACGCTCGTAGCGTTACGGATGCGGCGATGGGTGTGGCACAGGTCGGACACTTCGACATAGCGAACAAACGCACTGCCGTTCTCATGGACACCATCGGTCTTGACGATGTACTTCTTGCCGGACATGGACTGCACCTTGCTCTTGCAGAAGTTGGTGCGAACGCCATCACGCTCCAGACAGGTCAGCATCCGTCCATTGACGACAGGCTCAAGAACCAGAATCTTGGCTCCTGTGCCAATATCACGAGTGCGGATGGGATGCTTACTCATCATGTATTCGGTGACTTCGGACTTCTTGACGACGTTAGACATATTATTGTACCTCTTTCTGCCACTTTTGGCTCTCTGCGTTATGTTTTGTTCCCCTTGGAACATCTTTATTATATCAGATTCGGGGAACTTTGTCAATACTTTTTTGAAATATTTTTATCGAATTGTGGAAACAGTTACTACTGCAATCATGAACCAGAAAAGAGCATATCCGATTGTTTCAAGTTGTATACAACCGCAAGCCCCATTCTTTAGATAGTACATAATCATAGCAATAATTGCCAGTAGAATTGATGCAAGGATAGTCAGCAATCTTCCGCTTCACCACCCTCAACGTCAGAAATATCGTCCTCGTTGAACCCGTATGCAATGAGGTCATCATGACTAAACCCACACTCGACGAGTTTCTCGATGGTTTCATGGATATTTCTGCCGACAGAGATAAAGCCGATTGCGTTGTTCAGCAGTTCTTCTGCACGTTCATCGTTGGGGTCTGTAACACTTACCCCACACACAGAATCAATCTGAGCAGCCTCAGTCATAGTCTGTGCAAAGTCGTTCAACAGAAACCGCTTGTCCTCATTCGTAAGGTCTACGTAGAACGTGACCTTGCAGAACTTTTTATCCTCCATAGTAAGCCTCCTTTGTTTCTGTGACTATATGATACCACAGAACTAAAGAAAAGTCAATAGTATTTATAAATTTCTTTTAGATTTTCTGATTGTATTTTGATATTCAAAAATCACAGCTTGTAAATTGTAAACCTTTGATATTCAAATACCAAGAATCTAAGGCAAAAGAAAAGCACCGGAGCCACTCTTCTCCGGTGCTAATCCATAACTAGGAATCATTATACGGTTGTGACGAGCCGTATGTCATACCAACCTATCCGTCACGAGAACCGAGCTTATAAGCAATCGGCTTGTCAGTCGATACCGCTAACGGTGCTTTACGATAACACCGCGCTAGAAAAACGCCGTTCTAGGAATAGAAACAGTAGATTTTTATAATTTCACTTTAGACATTAACCCTATCTATATTTGTACTAAGCATCTATAAATATCATACATCTATAAATCTAAAGTGAAATTGCAGAGGACTATACATCTAATCCAAAGTGGACTTGCACCACTTATCCTCCGTTCTGCGGATTCTCTAGCTTTTGAGATATGGCTTAGAATGTACAACTGTGTTTTAGGGACTTGAACCCTTCCTCCTTAAATGCAAATGCCACAATAGGGCGTTGTGCTTACCAATTACACCAGAACACAGATTTGCTACACAAAACTTGCCTACTTAACCCCGAACGCTTCGGCAACGCTTGCATTCTTTTATGGGGGACTCGTGACTGCATATCACTGCAATTCGCTTGCCTTAGTCAAGCTACGTCTTTTAAGTTTTGCATGGCGTGATTATGGAATGCGCCACCCTCCAATAGATAGGCTAATTAAATAACCTTGACGGACACAGGATAAACCTTGTCGATAATGCTCATCATCTCACGAGCCTTGGCGTAGTCCTGCTTGCTGAAAGACTGGCCGGGGTTTGCCGGAGTCAGGGCAGTAGCAACACCGTCAACCTTCACCATGATGGTCTTGGTCTTGGTGGCGTTCTGGCCGTACTCTGCGTAGAAGGCGTTGACTTCGCCGTTGTCGAACTTGTCCAGCACATCGGTCAGGGTCAGGGTGGGCTTTGCCACGCGGCCACGGTGCTTCTTTGCAGTCTCGACCTCAGTAGCAACCTCGGCAGTCTCGGTGGTGGTCATGGTGGTCATCTCGTTCTCAAACATATTGTACCTCAACTTTCTGCCCTTGTGGGCTATCAAATGTGTTTTGTTGTTCCCCTTGGAACGTCTTTATTATACCATGTTTTGCGGTGTTTGTCAAGGGATTTCCGAAATTCTTTTTAGATTTTTTTATTTTTTTCGGTTTGCGAAACCGAACTTTGTAAATCTAAGAAGAACTTTGTTAATCGTAGTTTGCGTCACACAGCTTCTTGAGCGTGTCGCCATCGTAGACGATAGACTCATCGGTGGCCGCAACCAGAACGATGTTCTTGGATTTGTAGTAAGTCGAATTGTGCGGCTCGTAAATACTGTCGGTGATAGCGGTGATAACATCACCAATCACCTTGAGGATATAGCCACGGCAGTAGTCCTCATACATCCAGCATCCGTTACCAATATGGTAACAGTCAGAACCCTTCAGCTTTTCGAGAGACTGAAGATACTCCAACGAATCGGCGTTCTCCCTAAAAAGAACCTTGGCTTTGTTCAGGGCTTCTTCGGTGAACTTCATTTTAAGACTCCTTTCTGTCTTTCACTGACCTTATTATATCACACAGGCTGGATAATGTCAAGCATTTTCTGCAAATTTTTCTGAACAGTTTTGATACGCTTTGTCTCTTTTCTGACAAAATCGTTATAAACTGCTTTGCATTCTGCTTCATCTGTAAAGCCATGGTGTAGTGCGTCATTGCGTTTGCCCCAACGGTCAAAACAGGCTACATTATATCGAGTGCCGTTAGCATCCTCTAACACAATGTAGTTGATTCTTCCGCTAGGGTGCAGAACGTGGTCTACAACCGTCACCTCGCAAGGTTTTACAAGCGTCTTGACAGTTTTCTCGGTGGTATACCACGCAAAGAACCACATCTTCATGCCGATATATGGACGGTGCTTGTCATCATACTTTTCCCACTCAATTCGCATTTATATCACCACACTTTCTACATATAGAATATCATACGAACTGCACTTTGTCAAGCAGATTTCTGTAATATTCCATATTATTTTTTATGGTCATACGCTTTGCCGCGACGAACTTGTTGTACAGCCCCTTACACTCGCATTCACCATCAAACCCGAACCAGTGTTCAAAAGCCTTAACTTTTCTACCATTACTGGAATTGAAACCAGTAATGTTGAATCGGCTTCCGCACCTACTTTCCGCAACGATACAGCCAAAAGCACCATAATCCTCATGGTGGTCTACAACGGTCAACTCACACGGCGGTACAAAATCAAACTGTTTTGTACTCTCATCCCATTTGAACGCCCAAAATTTAGTGCCAATAGGAAATTCCTTGACACCATTAGACCAGACCGCGCTCCAATCAAACTGCATCTGTATCACCCCTATTCAGAAAGTTGTTCATCTGCTTAATTGCATCATTCTGAATCTTCTTGGCGTAGGCATTTGCAGTCTTGCAGTATTCACGCTTACGCTTGGCGATTTCCTTGGTAGCTTTCTGGATTTCCGCGCAGTAATATTCCATAGCAGACTTTTCGTCCGGGAAAAGACACTCGTGGTCATACTTATAGGTGACGATAAGACCGCCACGAGGCAAGCCAGTAGCGCGAAAAGCCGGGAGGCCATACATACTTGCGGCTTCGGCAATCTTCGTTACGACACGCGGCCTATCGTTAGTATAAAGATGGATTCCCGGTGCTTTGCACATTTCAACACTGGAATACCAGACCTTACCACCGATGGGAAGGTTGCGCAACTGCTGTTCGGTCATCATATTATCACCTCAGATTTCTTCCAATTCTTTGGTTGCTTCTTCCAACTGCTTCATGTACAGTTCCTTTTCCTCACGCTTATGGTTTTCATACCATTCGGTGATTTCCTTTTCGCTGGTGGCGTACTTGAGATGCTCGGATATATCGTTATCAAGCAGACCAACAGCATCAACGCTCATGTGGTAGCAACCGTTCAGAGTCTCGAAACCAACGATATTGAAATCTGCATCGCAAATATAACGCTGGATAACGAACTTCTTAGGGAGATAGTTGAGGAGCGCAGTAATCTTGTGCGTAGTTGTGTCGTAACCCAGCTTGAACTTTGCAAGCCAGATTTCATCGCCGATGTGGAGATTGGCAATCTGTTCTTTGGTCATTGTTTTTACCTCGCTTTCTTTCTGTGTCTATATAATACCATACTTGAAAACGAAAGTCAATACCCTTTTTATAATTTCTTTTAGATTTTTTAATTGGAATATTATATTTGAATATCACACTTTGTAAATTAAAGCTCTGATATTCAAATATCTAAGAAATCAGAAGACTTGGACGATATTCAAATATCAAATTTGTAATCTAAAAGAAAAAGCAGGGCTTTCGCCCTGCTAAAATTGACATACTTACGCCACTTTGACAATCTTGTAGGTACGGTTATACTTGTTGACCATAGAGATGATTGACGGGTCTTCTGCATCGTATCTACTAACGAACTCAGTTTTCATTCTACGTTCAAGTTCATCAGAACTCAATGCTCTATCAAGTCCCGGAACGTACCACCTCGGCATATCGTTGATGTGGTCGGGGTTGACCTTGAGCTGTTCGATGTCGTACACCGTGGGGACGTACTTCACCAGCTTGGCCTTTCCACGGTATTTGTCGATAACCTTGTTGTACTCCTCGCTAACGTCCATCCACTTGCCGTAGCAAGGGTTGCACAGCAGAACGTAGGTGCGCTGATAGTGGGTGGCCTCGGCCTGTGTATAGGTCTTTTTCTCCACCCGCATGATGTCCTCGATGTTGACGGCCATTTCCTCGCCAGTAGAACGGTTGTATACTTTAAGCATTGTTACTCCTTCCAAAATTCCATGTCGTTCACATTCACGCCCTGACGAATTAGACGCTTAATGAAAACATGGAGTCCAGCCCTAGACAGATGTTTACAGCAAAAATACTTGCCGTCTTTTCTCCATCTAATGAAATATTTGTCCTTATTAGATGTTCTTGTCCTCATAACCAAACACCTCTTTAAGAATGCTCGTGCGAACGCGATACTTTTCTCTAGTGCGGGCATCATCCATTGGGTCTTTGAAAAATTTCAGAATAGTTTTGCCTTTAACCGTGGAAAAATCACCAGACAGAAGTGACGCATAATACTGCTTGTGCTTGATGTCGGCACGTTTGCGGCGAATCTTACGCAGTGCAGATGCCGCTTTAAGCAGCTCCGGGCCAGACACCTTTTCACGAAGCTGAATATAGTGCAGAATATCCTGCTGTTCTAAGTCAATCTTAGACAGCTCCTCAGCATAAAACTTTTTGTACTGCTCTGCGTTGGAGACAAGGGACTGTGCCTGTTTGACCTGAAACATGAACTCGTTGTCAGTGCCAACCAGATTGAGAATTTCAGTAGCCATCTTTGTACCTCCTGTGGCTTTCATTGACACTATTATACCACAGTTTTGGCTAAAGTCAATACCCCAATTCTTATTTTCTTTTAGATTTTTCTATTCTGATATTTGAAAATCTAAAAGAAGTTTGTATATTTGAATATCATCTTATTCATATTCAAATATCAAGAATCCATACATGACAAAATGCCCTCTCACCGGAATGTCAAAATGGTGAGAGGGCAACAGAAAGGAGGTACATACGCCACGTCGTATCATCGCGGCAATGCTAATGAGAATAGCAAATCAAAGATAGGCATGAACCTCACTGGCCTATCGTTACCCCGTCCTACCATCTTGGGGGCATTCCAACAGATGTTATTTATGACGAATAACGTGGAGTAGATGATGGGAGTCGAACCCACCTCCCCGACTTGGAAGGACGGTGAACTAGCCGATGTTCTACATCTACATATTTAGACAGAATTGTGTTTCAAAACCCTTTTTTGAATCTTTACAAGTAAATTGCTGTTACTGTCTATGATAGGAGGTTTTCCATGCGTGGACAACTTTCTCTTGAAATTATCTCAATTATTGTCCGCATCTTGGTACTGCTCCGGTGGTTTGAACACCGCATCTTTCGGTTATAAGCCAACTGCATTAACCATCTATGCTAGAGCAGTATAGGAGTAAAGACCGGTTTTTAAGTGAGTCAAATTAACAGTTTGATACTTTAATAAATTGCTGTCACGGTCTTTGTGCGCCTATGAAAGCTAAAATGATAACAGTTCCTGAGAACTGAATAAAAGCCTTGACACGACCTTCGCCGTACCTCTGCCAACTTCCATGATATTCTGTCACACAGGAGACAATACTGAGCTTCGGGTAGCGAACCCTAACTTATTGCCCCAGTCCCGGAGAACCGATTCTGCCACAGGATTGATTACCTGTAAATTTCACCGAGCATTCAGCATATTAAAGATTACCAATCTTTTAATGTTAATCATTAAACCGACCTACGGCTACTTTTGCAAATTCACATCTTATAGTAGATTTTCTCTACGTCAAGTCAGCATCCCTTGGTTTGGATTACCGCATTAACTTATTGCATCCCTGCAACCGTCTACGGCTTACTCTCGCACAGCGAGCGTCTATTTCGGGGTGGATGTGGTTTCACATTTCATGGCGTTGTCCTTGGCACTACCTCTTACAATCCCAGCGTTCGCCAGTTTACCTTAAACCTTTCAATTTAAGATACAGTTAGCTTTGTGGCTATCGTCACAAAACCACCGCTGTTTCCGAGGCATCCATGCAGAGAAGCAATCCCTCTTCACATGGTTTGTCAAGACCTTTATTCAGTTTTCAAGGTGCTGTCCTTTGGAACAATTATATTATATCAAACTTTTTTGGATTTGTCAAGGGGTTTATTAAAAATTTTTCTTGGTAATTTTTACCAATCCTTGAATCTAAAAGAAGTTTGTATAATCGTGGTACGCCATCTGGGATTTGAACCCAGAAAATACACTTTTTGAGAGTGTCCTCTATGCCAGTTCGAGTAATGGCGCATATAAGCATCACCGCTTTAGATGGGTGATGTTGTACTTATCAATAAGTTCGTAAGCCTTTTCGTAAAGGTAGCCAGCAGAATAATTGATACCAAGCGAAACATAGGCCGCTTTTATACTCTTATTCTCTATCAACGCCTTTACTATCTCGGAATCGTCCGGGAGTCTACGTCTTTCGTTCTTACCGCAATAATTGTCAGTCTGCGCATGACAATTTGGGCAAAGTAATTGCAGATTGTCAAGTTCGTTATTCATGTGATTTCCGTCAATATGGTGTGCTTGCAACGGAATCGGTTGTCCGTTCCATTCTGTGTTACCACAACATTCACACCTGTATCCGCGAAGTGCTATCAATGACTTAACACAATTCTTGACGGCTTTACCATTCACGAATCTCGATACATCAACATTTCCTTTATTCCATCCCTGCCCTTTGAAATGAGAACAGTCAAGACTATACTTTTTAATGCACTCTTTTACGTCTGTAAATGCGTTGCCGCTATCACTTGAATAGCCTAGCTTTTCACAAAACTGCCTAATAGATGTACACTGATTAGCTATTATCTAAAGCTGTTCTTTAGTAAATTTTTCGTATCGTTTCATATTCTTACCTCGTGATATTGGTGCTTCAGAAGGGACTCGAACCCATACGTCGTTTCCGACATTTCCTTTTAAGGGAAATGCGCCTGCCAGTTTCGCCACTGAAGCATATAAAGTTCCTTTTCGCTCACGTTGAAATTAGAACCAATAAATAACGCCAGAAGTTCTGGGGATGGTGGGTCAGGTAGGAGTCGAACCTACGGTGTTTCTAACGTCATGGGTTTACAGCCCACTACAATCGCCACTATGCACACTGACCCATATAATCTTCTTTTAGATTCTTAGTCCAATTTCTACTTTTGTTCCACATGGAACATGACTGTGTTCTAAAAGAAGTTAGGTGAATGTTTCTCGCTCTTACATTCAACGGAGTTACACAACTCAGAATACCAGATTTTGTTCACGAGCAGTTAGGTATCTGCTTTGTAAAATGACTACTACTGGCTATGGGCGCAGTAGGTGAGCTTGAAAGGTTTGGAGGCTTTCAAGAACGATGGGTGACACTGGATTTAATGTCCAGCGACATAGCTTGTGGTTGGGGTAGGAGGAATTGAACCCCCAAGATAAGGTGCAGACCCTTATGCCCTAATCGAGTTAGAATCGAGTGCCTTGCCTTTAGGCGATACCCCACTATGTATGGATGGTTTTTCGTCACATCCGGGACGTGTCTATCTATATCCCCTGTGAGGAGGAGTGGTAGCGGTATCTGGACTCGAACCAGAAAATGTCAGCTTCAGAGGCTGATGCCTTAACCTGTTTGGCTATACCGCTATAAAAGTGGACGGTTTTATATCATGTCCGGGATATTGACCTATTCGGTGCAGAACGTGAATAGGCGGTTTTTCAAACCAGATAGAGAAGAACTTATAGTGGTGAGGGCTATGGGAATCGAACCCATGCCTCTGGATTGAAAGCCCAGTGTCTTAGCCCGCTTGACTAAGCCCTCATGATAGGCTCTTAGTTATAGCCCCCAGACACGCATCATTACCAAACCAGTGGAATGATAACTAGCTTTGTGTCTGTCACATAACCGCCAGCCCTCCGACCGAGAACATTAACCCCGGCCAGCATCACTAGGCAAACATAACGTCCTAGGATGGTTGGCTTTGTTACAAAGTCAACGAAAAAGTTTAATCAATTAAATTTAATAAGAAGTTACTCAGGGATGACCTTTGTTTCTAATCATATTAAATACCTAGTCGTGCATTATTTCGCAGATTCTTTTAAGACAGGAGAAACTTAACCGGGTGGCTTGTTTTCCATTTGTAAATCCTTTCTTACTCAGGTGTGTCTGCTTTCGACCCTTTTAGGCGTAGGTCGCGGTGTCCTTGGGGGAATCCCCCTTGGAACATCTTTATTATATCAAATCTAAAGAGATTTGTCAAGGGGTTTTGGAAATTATTTTTCAGCGTACTGCTGGAAAATTTTGACAAGCTCTTTGCCAGTTTCCTTTGCCGCTTTCTGGGTCATAGCTCGCATAACGTAGTTCTTGTGAATCTCATCGAGCATATCAACCCACATATTGACAAGGTTGAAATACTGGTCAGGAGTGACAAACTTACTGATACGGAACTCGACACGGTTGCCGTTGTCCATGTTCAGCCAGTCACCATGATGGTAGCCACCACTCGTACCACAGCGGCCACAATAGGACTGGAAGAATCTACCACAGACCTTCTTAGTCTGGGTTTCATGCTCGTCCATGTAGTTTTCCAGCGGATAGAAAATCTCTGTTCCGCGACTGCGGATAGCGTTCAGAATGGTCGAATCCATCCATGTGTTGCCAATGTTGATATGCTGGCCGCAACGACTGTCAGAGAAATCGACAGCCTCATAAGCCGCATCAAACATCCGCTTCAAACTGGAACGTCCGTTGATAGTAGGACTCTTCAGTTCCACGCCATCGTAGGGGATGGACGAATCGGACGTGGGAACGAAGCCCCACTTCTTAGACACCAGAACGGCCTCGTCCTCCTTGGACTTAGGGACACACTCGAACTCGAACCCGAATGTCCAGCCAGCCTTGGTCGGTCTACCAACACGATTGTTATTCTTGGTAGAATAGCTCTTTCTATCAAGGCAAGAACTACACACATACTTGCCCTTCTTAGAACGTACCATTCTACTGATGGGCTTCTGACCGCCGCATACATCACAGACATGAATCTTGCGCTTGTATACGCCATTGAACTTCTTCAGAACTTCAGGCGTAAAGCAATACCAATAGGACTGCTCGCAAGACCAGCGGTTCTGTTCCATGAGCTGTTCTGCCAACGTCTTATTACTGCCGGGAACAGTACCCTCAGAAATGCGCGGCCAAATGTCAGTCATCGTGTGGAAGTCACCACCGTCAGACTCCATCTTACACACGATGAACGGCTCAAAGTTGCCGCCGCCCTTCATGTCAATAAGACAGGTGACAATACCAACCTCACCAGCAGGACAGCGTTCGTACTGCTGGCTGGTGATAACTCTGTCACCAATGTTAAAACCATAGCGATTGGGCATCTTCATACCTCCTTATGCCCTTATTATAGCAGAATCTAAAAGGAATGTCAAGTCCTTTTAGAGATTTTTCTTACAGAGTTTCGACCTCGAAGCCGTCCTCGTCAACAAGGGTATCATCCGGGATGCTGTCGAAGTACACCCGCTCGATGTTGTTGCTGTGTGCGTAGGACAGCATACGCTGGCTCAGATGGCCGTTCAGCATGATGTAGACATTACGCCTATTGCCAGCGTAACGGCGCACACAGCTTGCCGTAGACAGGTCGTGGTTGTCTCCCTCTGTCAGTTCCTCGCTCATCGGGTCTGCACCATTGCGCCATGTGTAGCCGTGGCGAGAAGCCCATGCCCGGAAGTCGTGGAACATCCGCTGGTTGTATACCTCGATTCCCTGCTCACCAGCAATAAATTTGTCAATATCAAACACTCTTTTGTCTCCTTTCTGTTTTGTTTGTGCCACTATTATAGCAAAAAACAGATGCTTTGTCAAGTGAAATCTAAAAGAATATTGTGAATAATTTCTTAAATATTTTTCTGTTTTAGATTTTTGATATTTGAATGTCACCATAATCTTTGTAAAGGGTTGATATTGAAATGTCTGTCTCGTACAAAGTTTGATATTTGAATAACACTTCTGCCTCGTCTATAAGTGAAAATAATTCTTATTTAGATTATAGTACATAGGTGCGTTCATTTCTAGTTAGTATATACTCTATATATCTTAGGGAATTTTTACCTAAGCACCATTTTAGACAGCCAAAACAAGGGGTTTGGACACGATTTAAGTTGGTGATATTCAAATGTCAAGATTTCGTGGATATAAAAATACCCACTAAGGGTTAGTGGGTAGATAGGAAAGT
>ERZ1035044.80-NODE-80-length-23723-cov-40.272604_pt1 | contig 23723 bp, 25 predicted proteins | sample MGYA00520588_ERZ1035044 | MGnify/ENA primary metagenome ERZ1035044 (study PRJEB33766, sample SAMN09781698) | gut metagenome | biome: gut microbiome | host: Homo sapiens | place: Madagascar | study: EMG produced TPA metagenomics assembly of the PRJNA485056 data set...
GCTGCAAAGTTACTCATTTTCGACAAGAAAATGTATAAAAATACAAAATAAGTCATTTGTTATTTTTTCAACCCTTAAATTCAAGACATCACACAAAAAGACAGCTATGAAAAAGAAAGCTCTTTATCCTATAAGTTATTTGGCTCACTTCACTCATAAAGCTTAAAATTTAACGCAATAAGCACTATACTTTTTTATTTCTATTATGGTATAATTATTCCATGAATGAAAAACTATTAGCAGCAAAATCTTTGTTCGCCGTACTCGATGGTGCGCTTGAACTCGAACAAATCGAAAATTTGCTTGAAAAACCAAAATCATCAGAAATGGGCGATATCGCATTTCCAGCTTTCAGTTTAGCCAAGACTTTGCGCAAAGCCCCACAAATCATCGCTGGTGAAATCGCTGAGAACATTGATGCTACTGGCTTTGATAAAGTAGTTGCTACTGGTCCTTACGTGAATTTCTTCCTTGACAAAAAAGCTGTTGCCACAGCAGTTATCAACGAAGTTATCACTGAAAAAGAAGACTATGGCGACCAAAATATCGGTCATGGTGCTAATGTTCCTATTGACATGTCAGCTCCAAATATTGCCAAGCCTTTTTCTATTGGTCATTTGCGCTCAACGGTTATCGGAGACTCCCTTTCAAAAATTTACGAAAAGATTGGTTACAATACAATCAAAATCAATCACTTGGGGGATTGGGGTAAACAGTTTGGTCTCTTGATCACTGCTTATAAAAAATATGGTGATGAAGCGACAATCACTGCTAATCCAATCGATGAGTTATTGAAACTCTATGTGCAAATCAATGCTGAAGCTAAAGAAGACCCTGCGGTAGACGAAGAAGGTCGTGCTTGGTTCCTTAAGATGGAACAAGGCGATGAAGAAGCACTTCGCATCTGGAAATGGTTCTCTGATGTCAGCTTGATTGAATTTAACCGTATTTACGGCAAATTAGGCATTGAATTTGATCACTTTACAGGTGAATCTTTCTACTCTGATAAGATGGATGCCGTTGTTGAAGACTTAGAATCTAAAGGCTTAATGCACGAGTCTAAAGGTGCTATGGTTGTAGACCTCGAAAAATACAACCTTAATCCGGCCTTGATTAAGAAAACTGACGGTGCAACCCTATACATCACACGTGACTTGGCAACAGCAATGTACCGTAAAGCAACTTTTGATTTTGTAAAATCACTTTATGTTGTGGGTGGCGAGCAACAAAATCACTTCAAACAATTGAAGGCAGTACTCAAGGAAGCCGGTTATGACTGGTCAGACAATATGACACACGTTTCCTTCGGTATGGTAACCCAAGGCGGGAAAAAATTCTCCACACGTAAAGGTCATGTTGTTAAGTTAGAAACAACACTTGATGAAGCGGTAGAACGTGCTCTGAAACAAATTAATGATAAAAATCCTGACTTGCCAAACAAAGAACGTGTCGCACAACAAGTTGGGGTTGGCGCTGTGAAGTTTTATGACTTAAAAACTGACCGTAACAATGGTTACGACTTCAACCTTGAAGAGATGGTTTCATTTGAAGGTGAGACGGGCCCTTACGTCCAATATGCATATGCGCGTATCCGTTCCATCTTACGTAAAGCAAACTATGTACCTCAACCTGTCAATGTTGAAGAAACACCAGCTGAAGCTTGGGAAATTGTGAAATTACTCCAAGACTTTGGTAATGTCGTTAAACGTGCCGCCGACAAGTATGAGCCTTCTATTATTGCGAAATACTCAATTTCATTGGCACAAGCCTTTAACAAATATTATGCACATGTACGTATCCTTGAGGACAACGAAGGACTTCAAGCGCGTTTAGCACTTGCGAATGCGACTTCTCTTGTCTTAAAAGAAGCATTGCGCTTACTTGGTGTTGAAGCACCTGAGGAAATGTAAATTTTCAAATAAAAAAAAAATAGACCATCTGGTCTATTTTTTTATTTGTTTGGTCTCACGCCTTCTGGCCACCAAAGTTTAATCAGCGCTTGTGTACCATCATTTTCATAACCTTCTTCTGCTAAGCGATCATAAAGCTTTTTCGCTCCTGCTGTGGCAGGAAGTTCAAGCCCCATTTTTTCAGCCTCAGCTAAAGCGATGCCTAAATCTTTAATAAAATGTTTAACGAAGAAACCCGCACTAAAGTCCTCACGTAAAATACGCGGTGCATAATTGGTCATTGACCAAGTGGCTGCCGATCCGCCTCCTACTGTTTGAAGAACTTTTTCCACATCTAAACCTGCTTTATCTGCATAAACCATTAGCTCTGTCATTGCGGTCATCGTTCCTGCGATAGCAATTTGGTTGGCCATTTTGGTATGTTGACCCGCTCCTGCTGCACCTTGACGTGTAATCGTTTTGCCGATAGTTTCAAAGTAAGGCAAGAGATGTTCATAGGCTTCTTCCTCACCACCTACCATAATTGTTAAGCTTGCATTCTGCGCCCCAATGTCACCTCCCGATACTGGAGCATCTAAAGCTGAAGCTCCCGCTTCTTTTGCAGCCTGATAAATCTCTTGTGCCAAAGCCGGCTCTGATGTTGTCATATCTACCAAAAATGCACCTTGTACATCCGCTTTAAATACACCTTTTTCGCCAAAGTAAATTTCGCGAACATCTTTGGGATAGCCTACAATAGAAAAAACGATATCCGTTGCTTCTGCAATTTCTTGTGGCGTCGCGCAGTAAGTTGCGCCACGTGCCACTAAAGCGTCTGTTTTTGCTTTTGTTCTATTATAGACGAACAGTTCATTGCCTGCATCAAGTAGATGACCTGCCATTGCTGCGCCCATTACTCCCGTACCGATAAATCCGATTTTTGCCATGATTTCTCCTTTATTTGTTCAATCTTCTTTGCCTTGCTGCTGTCCGACGTAAAGCTTTAATCTTTTGATTGCGATAATCTTCTAACTTATAGCTTTTCAGCAATTTTTCAATCCCGACACGCGTTAAGCCCACTTCCTCTCCTATATTTGCTAGCGCACGGAGGGGATTTTCATCTATGCGCTCCTGCAGCTCTTCTTTTGTTAATCTTCTTACCATATATTCACCTCTTAAATAAAAAATCCCGCCTAAGCGAGATTGTAACTGGTTATGGGGGAGAGGGGATTTGAACCCCCACGCCCTTACGAGCACATGCACCTGAAGCATGCGTGTCTGCCATTCCACCACTCCCCCAGCACTACCTATAATACCAGTTTCAATAGTGTTTTGCAAGAAATAGCTTACGCACCTGTATGCCCTAAAAGGATGGCTATAACCAATACAGCAAGTACCATCATCGTAATAATGACATACATTTTATCGCCCTCTTTTGCAAAGGCAAAAATAGAAGCAACCACCCGAAGTACAGGTGTTAAGATCAAAAGAAACAGACCAGTCATAAGCCAAGCAAAGGCTTTAAAGGCGACAAGTCCCTCTGCAATTTCAGACAAGCCTCGAGGATAAGTCGTTCCTGGGTAGCCAGAATGCCCCGTGAAAACAAACATAATTAAACCAATAATGATAATTGACGAGCTAATGAATACACCCGCTCTTAAAATTTTTCCTATTCTGAGTTCAATTTCAAGTAATTTTTCTTTTTCTTCCGTCATAAACCAAGTCCTTTAAGTATCATTTGTAAAGCCATAAGACCAATTACAGGAATAAATATCAAGCGAATCGTCCGAGCAGGTAAATGTGGCATAATACGTGAGCCAATAGCTGCGCCAGCTACAATTCCTATCGCTAAAGGTCCTGCTAAGGACGGGTCAACATAGCCGTTAAAGAAGTAGACTGTCGCTGAAGCTGCTGCAGTTACCCCAATCATGAGGTTTGAGGTGGCGGTTGACGGTTTTAATGGCATTTTCATGGTTGTATCCATAGCTAAAACCTTAAACGCCCCCGAACCTATACCTAAAAGTCCTGAAGCTATTCCTGCACCAAACATAATCGAAGCGCCAGCTGGGACTTTCTCCACTTGATAGGCGACTTCTTTTCCTGTTTGCTTATCAAAGTAAGAAGAATTAAGCTTCATCTTTTCTGCCCACTTGTCTGAGGTAACATTTTGCAAGACTTTCTCACCTTGATGCAGCTTGCGCCACATATTATAGGCTTGAAAAATCAATAAACAAGCAAAAAGAATATTTAATACCGCAGCATTAAAGAGTCCGGCCAAAATCGCTCCTAGTAACCCACCAATTGTGGTAAAAATTTCTAAAAACATGGCAACACGAACATTGACCAAATCATCTTTCAAATAAGAAATGGCGGCGCCTGAACTCGTTGCAATAACAGCGACAATACTTGCACCGATTGCATATTTTATATCAACACCAAAAAAAGAGGTAATAATCGGTGTGATAATAATTCCACCACCGAGACCTAAAATGCTTCCTACAATACCGGCAACAACGCCAAGCAGGAGCATACAAAGTGTAAAAGTTAATAAAGACATATTTCTATTCTATCACTTTCATTCGAAAGAATCTCACTTGGAGGGCGCAAAGGTGATTTTGTGATATAATTTTCTTAGTAGTAAATTTTTCTCATATAAGGAAATCATTATGAATCGTAAAGAGCTTGAAGAGAGACTTCAAAAAGAATTAAACTTACCTTTTTATCGTGCTAAAATTGCTGAGCGTGACTATACTGAAGCTGAGTATCAGGATATAAAAGCACAGTTAAACAAAGACTATCTGGACTATGTTGATACTTATATCGACTATGCTGAAAATGATGTTTGATAATCAATAGAAAGAAGAGACTTATGAGTAAACAAGTACTTTTTACCATGTTCGGGGCAACTGGTGACCTCGCTAAACGGAAACTTTATCCCGCCCTTTTCCAACTTTATAAAAAAGGCGAAATTGCAGAAAATTTTGCAGTGATTGGTACTGCGCGTCGCCCGTGGACCGATGAGTATTATCGCCAAATCGTTATCGAATCTTTGGCGGGTTTAAGCCATGATCAAGACGAACTCAAGGCCTTCTCGAGCCACTTCTACTATCAAAGCCATGATGTCAATGACAGCAGTCACTATCATGCCCTCAAAGAGCTGGGAGATCAGCTCCGAGAAAAGTATGATACTGCTTGCAACCAAGTTTTCTATCTGGCTATGGCGCCACAATTTTTCTCAATCATTGCTAACCATCTCAAGTCAGAAAAGATTCTGACAGGGAAAGGTTTTGAACGTGTGATTATCGAAAAGCCATTCGGAAGTGATTTGGAAACAGCTCAAGAACTGAATACCGCACTTAAAGACGTCTTTTCGGAAGACCAAACCTTCCGTATTGACCACTATCTCGGAAAAGAAATGATTCAATCGGTTTCAGCTATCCGTTTTGCCAACCAAATGTTTGAATCCATCTGGGACAAGGACCATATCGACAATATACAGATTACATTTGCTGAAAGTATTGGTGTTGAAGATCGCGGTGGTTATTATGAAACGAGTGGCGCACTCAAGGATATGATTCAAAATCATGTGCTCCAGGTTTTGGCTTTACTAGCTATGGAAAAACCTCAAACTTTTACACAAGAAAATATTTTGAACGAAAAGGTCAAGGCCCTCCACAGCATTCGTAAATATTCAAGACAAGAAGCGCTTGAAGCTTTCATTCCTGGCCAATATATCGAGGGCAAGATTGATGGCAAGGACTTTGCAGCCTATCGTTCTGAACCTTCTGTAGCGCCAGATTCTAACACAGAAACTTTTGTCGCTGGAAAATTCCTCATTGACAATGACCGTTGGGCTGGCGTCCCTTTCTACGTACGTAGCGGGAAACGTTTGACAGAAAAAGGAACACGCATTAACATTGTCTTCAAGCAAGACCCTAACAATATTTTTGATACAGCTCTTGGGGAAAACATCCTTACCATTTATATCCAACCTACTGAAGGCTTCTCCCTTACAATTAATGGCAAAGAAGTCGGTCAAGGCTTCAATATCGCGCCTATCAAACTTGGCTACCGCCATGATGCAGCAATTTTAGGAAATTCTCCCGAAGCTTATGAAAAACTCTTGCTTGACGTTTTACATGGTGATGGTACTAATTTCTCCCACTGGGAAGAAGTTTCTCGTTCTTGGGAACTCATTGATGTTATCCGCCAAGCATGGGATGAAGCTCATCAGGAGCTCCCTAAATATCCGGCAGCAAGCATGGGACCACAGGAAGCTTTTGATCTTCTTGAAAAAGATGGAAGACATTGGATCTGGCAGCCTGATCAATGGTATAAAGAACGTGGCTTAATGTAAATAAAAAAAGAAACTTCATTGAGGTTTCTTTTTTTCCACACATTTATTCACAGTTTTCCACATTTTTGTGAATAAGGTGTGTAAAACTGTGGAAAACTTGGGATAAGTAGAAAAATAAAGTGGAAAACCTCGGGAAAAGTCCAGCAAAAGAAAATAACCCTGCCTCTGCAGAGTTATAATCTTGTATTCCATTTAGGATAGCCGTATTTTCGAATTAACTTTTTCCACACACGGCGTTCACGCCAACGGTTGAACTTGGTACTCCAACCGTCAGACTCCACCAATTGTTTGACAAGAATACTACGGACTCCTGCACGATGAGCTGCTCGAATATCAGTCATGAGTTGATCCCCAACCATAATGACGTGGTCCGGTTGTTCGTTAAGTTTAACTAAGGCTTTATTTATTCCCCAAGCAAAAGGTTTCATCGCACGCGAAACAAAATCAACATCAAATTTAGCTACCGCACGTTTGACACGTTCATGTTTATTATTTGATACGACAATAACCTTTATACCATTTGTACGCATTAGTTGTAGCCATTGGTGCAATTCGGGTGTTCCATCGGGATTATTCCAAGCGATAAGTGTATTATCTAAGTCCACCATAATTCCTCGGATATCTCGCTTTTTTAAGTTTTCCACATCCAAGTTATACACAGCTTCTAGAAGATAGTCTGGTTTATAATTCACAAGTTTCATAAAAACATTATATCAAATACAGTAGCATTTACCTAATTGATAAACAAAAAAACTGTCTAAGGACAGCTTTTTTTATTTAAATTTATCGAAAAAACCTTTTTTCTGTTCTGATATATTTTGCCCGCTCGCTTTTGCAAACTCACGCAAAGCATCACGTTGAGCTTCATTCAATTTTTCAGGTGTGACAATATTAATCACAACATGTTGGTCACCTTGACCGCTACCACGTAATTTAGGTGCACCTTTGCCTTTAAGTCGGAAGTTGGTACCTGTTTGCGTACCAGCAGGAATCTTCAACTTCACATTCCCGTGAACGGTTGGTACTTCAATCTCATCGCCTAAGGCTGCCTGAACAAAGTTCAATGGCATCTTGTAATAAATTTCGCTACCATCACGTTCAAACTTATCGCTTGCAGCAACTTGGAAGCGGACGTAGAGATCCCCATAAGGACCGCCGTTTGTCCCCGCATCACCTTGACCTTGGAGGCGCATTTGTTGACCAGATTCAACACCAGCTGGTACTTTTACCTTAACAGTGTGTGCCAATTTTTCGTGACCTGTACCGTGACATGTAGGACAAGGAGATTTGATTTCTTTACCTGTACCATGACAAACATCACAGACGACATTTGTTGACATACGTCCTAATGGAGTATCACGAATAACTTGTGTTTGACCTCGTCCATGACATTTATGACATGTTTCAGCATGAGTACCCGGTTTGGCACCTGAACCCGCACAAGTGTGACAAAGCTCTTCGCGATGATATTTGATTTCTTTCTCAACACCAAAAATGGCTTCTTCAAATGTCAAATTGATACGATATTGTAAGTCATCTCCTTGACGTGGCGCATTCGGATCAGCTTGGCCACCGCCCCCACCGAAGAAGCTTGAGAAAATATCCTCAAAACCACCAAAGCCACCTGCACTTTGGAAACCGTCAAAGCCAGAGAAACCACCTTGACCTCCACCAAAACCACCATTAGCACCTGCGGCACCATATTGATCGTAGCTGGCACGTTTTTGTTCATCACTTAAAGTTTCATAAGCTTCTTGAACCTCTTTGTACTTGTCTTCTGCACCCGGATCTTTATTAATATCTGGGTGATACTTTTTAGACATCTTTCGATAAGCTTTTTTAATTTCGTCTTGGCTGGCATTTTTATCCACACCTAGGCGTTCGTAAAATTCTGTGTTATTCATATGATTTAAACCTTCTTGACATGGAATTTTTAGAGACTCACTTGGTTTTTCAACCATCGCCTCTCTAAAAGTAGACTATATTCACTTCTACCATAATCTATTTTAGCATTTTTTATGACTTTTGGCAAAAAAATTAGCACTCTAATATAAAGAGTGCTAAAATTTTGAGATAAAAAATACAAACCGTAGTTTGTATTTAAATCTTATTTAATTATGGACGAATGAAGCTTACGCCAGCTGTTGAACATTCACGTGTTGTTCCCCATCCGCCGTTGAAGTTTCCTTCAATAACTGTCATTTTTGAACCAGATACAGAAAGAACAACTGCAACGTGTCCTACGCCGCCTGCGCCTTGGTTACCTGGTGGGAATACAGCAATTGTACCTGCTGCAGGTCCACTGTTTGCATAAGCAACCCAGTCACCAGCATTCCCCATGTATGTTGGCATGTTACCACCAAAGTAGTCCCAGACAAATGCAGTACATTGACCAGCAGGATAAGGGTTAGTCCCACTGTGTCCTGGATTTACAGGTTTACCTGGATCTGGAGTTGGTTCTGGATCTGGAGTTGGTTCTGGATCTGGAGTTGGATCCGGTGTTGGAATTGGTGTTGGTGTAGAAGGATTGCTATTACCAGCAGTATTATCAGTAGATGGAGCTGGATTAGAAGCAGCAGGAGCCGCAGCTACAGCTTTTTCTTGTTGAGCTACTACAGACTTAGCTGCAGCGGCTTTTTCAGCGGCTGCTGCTTTTTCAGCGGCTTTTTCAGCGGCTGCTTTTTGGCTCAATAAATCTTGTTTTTTACCTTCTGCAGTAGTTACTGTAGCTTGGTAGTTTAACTGTGCAACTTTGAGAGCAGCTTCTTGTGTCGCCAACTCATTAGCTTGTGCATCTAACTCTTGTTGAAGTTTTGTTGCTTCAGCATATTTCTTTTGGTTATCCGCTAACTTCGTTTGAATAGCTTTTTGATCAGCTTGTTGTTGCTCAATCATTGACTTGTTAGCGCCAGCAACTGTTGCCATTGCTGTCATTTTTTGAATCGCATCTGTTAAAGATTTTGAGTCCAGTACAGCAGACATATAGTTTGTTGCTGAACCATCAGTTTGTGCACTACGTGCTTGAGCTTCAAGTGCGGTATTGCGCTCCTTGATACTCTCACTCAACTTTTGAATCTGTTGTGATTGTTCCTTTTGTTGAGCCATCAACTCATTAACTTTTTTAGTCATTGATGTTTGCTTTGATTTTAAAGTGCTTACTTGTGATTGAATTGAATCAACTTGTGATTGCGCTTTAGCAGCTTCATTTTTTGCATTAGCGATTTTTGAATCTTGTTGTGCAATTTTTGAATCTGTTGAATCAGCCTTTACGGCAGCAAAAGGTGCGCCAGCCGTAAGCACGACTGTCGAAAGCATCAATGCTGTAATAAGTTTTTTCTTCATAAAATTTTAAATTTGCCTCCCTAGGTTAGTTCGGTGAATATAGTATATTGTATCATGTGCCCACACCCATTTTGTAACAAAACAATTACAGTTACGTTTAAGTTTGTTTCTGTCGATTTCTATTTTTTATCAATGGACAAAAAAACAAGCAATATTTCATTACTTGTTTTGAATTATTTCTTATGGACGGATGAAACTTACACCTGCAGATGAAACTTCGCGAGTTGTGCGGATACCTAAACCGCCACCATTAGGTCCTGAGAAGTTTGTTTCTGAGACAGTAAGTTTATTACCATTTACAGCTGTGACCACGGCAACGTGACCTACACCACCGGCACCTTGATTACCTGGAGGGAACACCGCAATTGTGCCAACTGCTGGTCCACTATTTGCGTAAACTACCCAGTCACCAGCGTTACCGGCATAAGTAGGGAGGCTTCCACCGAAGTATTCCCAAACACCCCAAGTACATTGTCCCCATGGATAAGGATTGCTCAAGCTTGATCCTGGAGTACTTGTTGAACCTGAACCTCCAGATGCATTATTATTGTTAGTGTTGTTGCTGTTGTTAGTGTTATTTGAACCAGTACTTGTATTTGAGTTTGAACCAGTATTCGTAGTGGTTGTGTTGTTATTTGATGCTGGTTTGCTTTCTTCTACAGCTGGCGTTGATGCTGCTGGTGCAGAGGCCGCTGGAGCTGTCTCAACAACAGGTGCTGTAACAACAGGTACTGTTTCTGTACTTGCAGTTGATTTATTTTCACTCTTAGATGCTGCAGCTTGTTCTGCTTGTGCTTTTTGAGCGGCTTGAGCAGCTTGCTCTGCTTTCGCTTGTTGAGCTTCCACTGCTGCAGCTTGTTTAGCTGCGGCTTCTTGAGCAGCTACTGCAGCTGCTTTTTGGTCAATCAAACTTTGTTTTTTGCTCTCAGAGTTAGCAATTGTTGTTTGATAATTTAACTGAGCAACTTTGAGGGCGGCTTCTTGGCTTGCCAACTCGTTACTTTGTGCTTCTAACTCTTGTTGAAGTTTTGTAGCTTTAGCGTATTTTGCTTCATTATCTTTTAACTTGGCTTGAATAGCTTTTTCATCTTCTTGTTGTTTTTCAAGCATGGCTTTGTTGGCACCAGAAACGGTTGCCATCGCTGTCATTTTTTGAATTGCATCAGTCAAAGATTTTGAATCCAAGATAGTAGACATGTAGTCTGTCGCTGAACCGCTTGTTTGAGCGCTACGTGCTTGTGCTTCAAGAGCTGTGTTACGTTCTTTGATGTCTTTGTGCAAACGAGCAATCTCTGCTGATTGTTCTTTTTGCTCCTTCATCAATTTATTTACTTCATTTGCTGTTGAAGTTTTTTTAGATTGTAAGCTATTTACTTGTGATTGAATCGCATCTACTTTTGCTTGCGCTTCAGCAGAAGAACCTTTAGCAGCGTTGATTGCTGCATCTTGTTTTGCGATTTGATCGTCTGTGCTGTCCGCTTTTACCGCTCCAAGGCTTGCGCCCGATGATAAAATGACTGTCGACAACATCAATGCTGTGATAAGTTTCTTTTTCATAGTTTTCTTTTCTTCCCGTTTTCTATAATTTATAAATATAACGCCAAGATAGTCCCAAGTATAACACTCTTTTATAACCTAATCAAGTCAATTTAATTTCTTTAAGAATACTTTTTTTACTCTTTAATTACAAAAAGATGTTCACCGAAGGCGATACATCTTTTCTAAAGGCCATTGCAGCAGTATTGCAAAGATAATATTTAAGGCTAATGTTGGTGCAAGTTGTCTAACAATAAATGAGACAAAATTGACATTGACAACACCCACCAAGTTAACAATAAGTGTACTTAAAACTTGGAAAGCAAAAACAATGATAATCACTGTAAATAAACGTGTCCAGCGGTTAGTAAATACAACAGTTTGGATTTGATAAACAAAAAGAGCAATAAGGGGCAAAATCAAACTGGCAATACCAAAAATTCCTAAAAAGTAACTGTCATAGACAATTCCCAAAAGAACACCTACGATGAGAACATAGCTATGACGGTGCTGTGTCACAGTATATACCATGAAAATGAGCAGCAGGTGGCTTACAGGCATGATACTTCCACCGGACAAAGCCGTAAAGAAATGCGTCAGCTGCCCATCAAGCAAGAGCAGGAAAAAAAGAAATAGAGGACTAAAAAATTGAAAGCTAAAACGACTCATATTTAGTTGCCTCCAATCATGCCTTGAATCACAAAGACAAACCGGATATCATACAAATTGCTGGCAGGTTTCACATATACTTTACGGTTCAAGCCTTGATCTGTTTCTTTAACATCAATTACTGTTCCAAGCAGGAGACCACGTGGTGAATCTCCTCCAAGACCGCTAGTAACAACCTGGCTTCCCTTTTCGATATTGCCTTCCCCCACTAAAGATGTGACAACATAAGCATTCTGATCCTCATCATAGCTCGCAAGAAGTCCATTTACTGGATCACTCGGGCTACCCAGGCGAACGGGGATTTTAGCATCAATACCTTTATCGGAGCTCAGCAAGGAAACTTTAGAGGAATTTTCGTTTACCTGACTTACACGCCCAATAACACCCCCATTAGCCATGACGAGTTGACGGTTTTTGATACCTTGTTTACTCCCACTGTCAATAACGAGCGTATCTGCCCAGCTGGCAGGATTACGTGTAATCACATTTGCCGAAATACTCTTATAGTCTGTCAATGTTTCTTGAAGCTTCAAGGCTTCTTTTAATTCTTTATTTTCAACTTCTAGACTTTCTTGATTATTTTTCGTACTGCTTAAGTCTGCCACCTGTGTTTTCAATGACTGATTTTGTTTATATGTATCAAAAAGATTGCCCACTTGATTGGCTTTGTCCTGAACAAAACGGATCGGTGCACCAATAATTCTGTCTATGGTTCCTGTACCATCATTGATAATTTGCGTCATCGTTGATGGATTTTTATTATTCTTAAAATTATCAGCCGAGATGAAGATTGCTGTAAATGCTGAAATAACAATAATTAAGGCGATAATAATCATTTTACTAAGATTGAATTTTTTCACTGTTCATATTTCCCTTCGCAAGAGCTTTGTTTAGCCTCTTTATTTTATCAAAATTGTCAACTTTTTGATAGAATATAATTAAATTTTCTTCTATAAAATTATATCGGAGGGCCGTAAATATGACACAACAAGAAATTCCAGTCTTCGGTGAAAAAATTGCCGGAGTCGACTACCAATACCGTTATGGAGTGTATGGGATTGTTTCACGTGAAAACAAGAGCCAAATCTGTCTTGTTCAAGCACCAAACGGGGCCTTTTTTCTCCCTGGCGGAGAAATTGAAGCAGATGAAAATCATGCCCGCGCTTTAGAAAGAGAACTTCTGGAAGAGTTAGGTGCGACTGCGACCTTAGGCCGATATTTCGGTCAAGCCGACGAATATTTTTATAGCTCACATCGGGATAAATATTTTTGCAACCCTGCTTACATCTACGAGACGCTGGAGGTTCATTTTGATCAGGCTCCTCTTGAAGATTTCAATAAAATTTTCTGGTTTGATGTGCCAACTGCTTTGGCGAAACTCAAGCGGGGATCTCATAAGTGGGGCGTGGAACAATGGCTTAAGACCAAATAAAAAGAAGGAGAGGACTCCTTCTTTTTATTTTTCTATAATTTTCACACCGGCTTGTCCTGCAACAATAACTTTTTTGACCATGTTATTAAACAAACCATGCTCGACAACTCCCACTGTTAAGTCAAGCTCTTCAGCCAACTTTTCTGGCTCAGTAATCTTTTCGATATGCAAATCAATAATATAATGTTGCATATCAGTTATAAGTTTATCTTGCCCATTCATACGCCATGTTGGGGCATAACCTGCCGCTTCAAATTTTCGGAACAACTGCTCTGAACCATAAGGGATGACTTCAACAGGAACTTTAAAACTTCCAAGATTTTGTGAAAGTTTACTTTCATCAACAATCCAAATATAATCTTTAGAATATGTGGCAACGATTTTTTCCATCAGCAAGGCTGCACCGCCACCTTTAATCCCATTAAGGGCTGTATCAATTTCATCTGCACCATCTACTGTCACATCAACATGGTCCACTTCATCAATTGATTTTAAAGGAATATTAAGACTTGCAGCTTGCTGACTGGTTACATTTGATGTCGTAACGCCAACAATATTTAGACCTTCTTCCTTAACACGACGTCCCAATTCTTCCACAAAGAAAGCCGCCGTTGAACCTGTGCCTAAACCAACAATCATACCAGACTTCACGTATTCAGCTGCTTTTATACCTACTTGTTTTTTTAAATTTTCCATTTGTAAAATCCCTTCAAATACTCTTCTCAATCATTATAACAAAAAAGCGAAAATAACTCGCTTTTTATTTGAAGAGCTAAGTTTTTCTTAAACCTTTCAAAGCCACTACATTAGCTACGTAAAATACAAGAGCAAGCCCCCCTAAAATAAGCAGGTTATTGCCGATTTGAGAGAGTCCCATGCCTTGTTTCACTACTTTTTGAAGTGCATCAACACCATAATACAGAGGCATAAGATGGGCAATCCAGCGCAAGGGCTCTGCCATTGTGTCGACATTAATAATACCTGAAAAGAGGAATTGTGGTACGACAGCTATCGGAACAAATTGGATAAATTGAAATTCAGTTTTTGCAAGGGCAGACAACAAAAGTCCAATCAACAGTGCAATCAGAGCAATCAGTAAATTAATCAACAAAACAAAGATAAAGTTCCCCAAAATCTGCATTTGTAAAACATAACGTGTCCAAAGCACAATTAAGCTTGTTTGAAGGAGGGCGAGGAAACCATAGGCTAAAGTATAACCAGCCACAATTTCAGTCCGTCTGACAGGCGTAACCAGCATTCTCATAAGTGTACCACTGCTTCGTTCATTAACAAGAGAAATACCTGATATTAAAAAGACAAAGAAGAAAACGAAGAAACTAACCAGCAGTGGCGCCAGATTGTCAAACATACTCAATGAACTGTCACCATAAAGATAATGACTTTTTACGTTCAGGGTGGGGGGCTCTAACGAGGCTTGTGGCACTTTTTCTACAGAACTTTTTGCTGGGTTTTCTCGCATGCTCGCTGGGATCTTTTGAGCAACTTGTCCAATCATCTGAGTAAGTGCTTGTGTTTTTGCTGTGTCTCTATTTGCATAGGTTACTTCTATTTCATTTCCTACTAGCTGTACAAGAGCATCCAAATTGTGAGCATTTACTGTTTCTCGTTTATCTAACGTTTCTTCTATTTCAATCACTTCTAGTTTATCGTTCTGCTTGAAAACTTGTGCTAAAACGTGTTGGTTTTCTTGTAGACCCACACGGTATTTTATATCCGACGGAACTTGAAGAAGAAAATATAAAAGAGTGAGAATGCCAAGAGGGGCAAAGAAAAGTAAAGCTAAGCTTCGTTTATCTCTCAGTCTTTGGAGCAGTATACGTTTAAAAATCGCTTTAATTCTCATCATCATCATCACCTGCTTGTGCTGCTTGAATAAATGCCTCTTCCACAGTAGAAACATGGAACTGGGATTTGAGGGCTTCAGGACTTCCTTGGGCCACAAAGTGCCCGTCTCTTAATAAAATAACTCGATCACACCGCTCTGCCTCATCCATGACGTGTGTCGTCATAAGAATAGCTTTGCCCATCCCTGCCTGTCGTTTAAGCTCTGTCCATATTTCCTGTCGAAGTTCTGGATCAATACCAACGGTGGGCTCATCCAGACATAGTAAAGGGGCATTCGTCTGTAGGGCAATGGCCAAAGACAAGCGGCGTTTCATCCCGCCAGAATATGTTGAAACAGCTTTGGACAAGGCGGATGTTAACCCCACGGTTTGAGCAGCTTTGAGCAGCTCCTCTTCACTTATTTTTCCTTGAAGGGCGCCGAAAAATTCCATATTTTGTTTGCCTGTAAGTTCTGCAAACAAGGCATCCGACTGTGCCATATAGCCAATCTTACGCATCACTTTGCGGTTAGGAATCGAGATATCAAGGAGTTTGATTTCCCCACTATTAGGAGCAACAATCCCGAGCAATGCATTTATAAAGGTTGACTTTCCTGAACCTGAAGGACCAATGAGTCCCACAATTTCTCCTGCAAATAGACTTAAAGATAGGTTTTTCAAAACCACCTCTTTTTCAAATTGGACACTTAAATTTTTTACAGAAACTACTTCTTCCATAGCTACTCCTTGAGTTTTAATATTTCCTCTTCTGTGAGCGGACGATACGCACCCAAAGTTAATGCCTTATCCAGTTTTAAACTTCCCATACGTATCCGTTTGAGATAAGTTACCTTCATCCCTACAGCTTCAAACATTCGTTTGACCTGATGAAATTTCCCCTCATGAATAATGAGGCGGATGTCACTTTTACTCTCCCCTGATTTCTCAATAAAAAGTTGACCTGGTTTGACGTTCTCTCCAGATTTCAAGGTCAAACCTGCTGCAAATTCTCGAACAGTCTCTTGTGTAACTTGGCCTTGGATTTGAGCAAAATATTCTTTTTCCACATGTTTCTTGGGGCTCAAGAGATTATGACTGAGTGGTCCATCATTTGTCAGCAAAAGAAGGCCTTCTGTATCTTTATCTAAACGCCCTACAGGAAAAAGATCTTCGCGAAAATCTTGAGCCTTTAATAATTCGACAACTGTTTTGTCCTTGTTATCCTTTGTCGCCGAAACAACACCAGCAGGTTTATTAAGGAGATAATAATAAAATTCTTGATAAACTAGGGGCTGCCCATCATAGTTTACACTGTCTTTACCTGGCTCAACATGTCGTTTGCCATCTTTCACCTTCTGATCATTCACTGTCACTTTTCCTGTCTTCAGAATCACCTTCACTTCTTTACGTGATCCGAGTCCGGCTTCCGCCAAATATTTATCCAATCTCATACTCTTATTTTACTAGAATTTTGCTCAATATGGATAAGATAAACCTTTAAGAAGGAGTTGACGAATCTTTATTTTTATCACGACTTGTTATATAATAGGGCATACTGAAATTAGTAATTAGGATAAAAATATGATAACAAAAGAATTTGATACTATAGCAGCCATTTCCACACCTTTGGGTGAAGGAGCGATTGCTATCGTCCGATTGTCTGGTAGCGATGCGCTCTCAATCGCTAAAAAGGTCTTTCAAGGAAAAGATCTCGATAAAGTAGCTTCACACACCATCAACTACGGTCATATCTTTGACAAAGACCGTCTCGTTGATGAGGTTATGCTCTCTGTGATGAAAGCTCCTAAAACCTTTACACGTGAGGATCTTGTAGAAATCAACACACATGGCGGAATTGCTGTCACTCAAGAAATTTTGCAACTCCTGCTTCGCTCTGGCGCACGCCTCGCTGAACCGGGTGAATTTACTAAACGTGCTTTTTTAAATGGACGTATTGACTTGGCCCAAGCCGAATCCGTAATGGATTTGATTCGCGCTAAAACAGATCAGGCCGCCAATATTGCTGTAAAACAACTTGATGGAAGCCTCTCTAACTTGATTAACAACATTCGTCAAGAAATTTTAGAATCACTTGCGCAAGTTGAAGTTAATATTGATTATCCTGAATATGATGACGTTGAAACAATGACAAGTCAAATGCTTCTGGAAAAAACGGCTCATTTTGAACAGCTTCTGGAAACACTACTTGCCACAGCTAAACGTGGCAAGATTCTCCGTGAAGGTTTGAGAACAGCAATCATTGGTCGTCCAAATGTGGGGAAATCAAGTTTGCTCAATCAGCTTTTACGTGAAGAAAAGGCCATTGTTACCGATATAGCAGGAACAACACGTGATGTTATCACAGAGTTTGCCAATATTGGTGGCGTGCCCCTTGAGTTAATTGATACTGCTGGTATACGAGAAACTGAGGATGTCGTTGAAAAGATTGGTGTCGAACGTAGTCAAAAAGCCTTAGAAGAAGCCGACTTGGTCTTGCTTGTACTTGATGCTTCATCACCTTTAACTCCTAAAGATCTGGAATTATTGGAACTTTCCTCTGCGACAAACCGTATCATCTTGCTGAATAAGACCGATCTACCAGAAAAAATTGAGCTCGAAAAACTCCCTGAAGACTTTATCAGAATTTCTGCCTTAAAAAATGAAAATCTTGATGCCGTTGAAAAACAAATACGCGCTCTCTTTTTCTCTGGGGAAATTGAAGCAAAAGATGCAACTACTCTTTCCAATGCACGTCATATCGGTCTGGTCGAACAAGCTTTAGATGCTTTGAAAGAAGCAAACAGAGGGTTGGCGATGGGACTTCCTGTGGACCTCATCCAAGTGGATATCACGCGCTGCTGGCAATTGCTTGGTGAAATAACCGGAGAAGCTGCACCGGATGAACTGATTACTCAGCTTTTCAGCCAGTTCTGTTTAGGAAAATAAAAAAACATAAGTCGGAGATACTCCGCTTATGTTTTTTATTTACTGCCAGCCCATAAATAAAGCCAGAAGAATAGATGCTGATCCGATAAACGAAAGGAAACACAAGGCAAAACCAAGGGTAAAGATACTTGTTCCATCTCCTTCATAGGATCTTCTTGTGCGCTTTCCTTTATAGACAAATAGACTGCTTAAGGAGAGGAGAGTGAAGATGAACTGCATGGGAAGAGACTGCCATTCGGCAGAAAAGTTCAGCAGAGAAAGTCCACCACCTAGAAATGCTAAGAGAAGTCCCATGTTTTTTCCTCCTTTCTTGAATTCACAATTTCAACGTTAATCAAAGCCACCGTCAACATCCAAGTCTGCAAGCATCATCTGATATTCGGGGCGGTCAGGTGTTTTAAAAACTTCCTGCGCTTCTTGACGTGCCACCTCTAAAATATTGTAATCATTCACTATGTCAGCTGCTAGAAATTCTGGTAAACCTGATTGACGCACGCCGAATATTTCTCCGGAGCCTCGCATCTTCAGATCTTCTTCCGCTAAACGGAACCCATTCTGCGTTTGACACATGATTTTCATCCGGTTTTTACCTGATTCTGTCTTGGGATTGGCAACAAGTATCGTATAGGACTTCTTACTCCCCCGCCCTACACGGCCTCGTAACTGATGCAGCTGAGAGAGGCCAAAACGATCCGCATCCATAATCACCATAATCGTTGCATTCGGCACATCCACACCGACTTCAATAACCGTTGTGGAAACCAGAACAGACAAATCCCCAGCCTTAAAGGTCTGCATGATCTGATCTTTCTCTTCATTTTTCATCTTCCCGTGCAGTAAACCTATGCCTGTTTCTTCGCCAAAATATTGGTTTAACTCTTCATAAAGAGCTACAGCATTCTTTAAATCTAAAGCTTCTGATTCTTCAATAAGTGGCGAAATAAAATAGACTTGAGCCTGCTGCACCAGTTCTTCTTTTATCCATCGTAAGACCTCTGGAAGCTGCTCATGTTTTACCCATCTGGTCGTAATCGGTTGCCGTCCTTTAGGCAATTCATCGATGATGGAGACATCCATGTCCCCAAAAACCGTAATCGCTAAAGTCCGAGGAATTGGTGTCGCAGTCATCATAAGTACATCAGGGTTTTGACCTTTTTCGCGTAAAACTTTCCGTTGGTTAACCCCAAAGCGATGTTGTTCATCGGTAATGACCAGACCCAAGTCATAAAAATCAACACCTTCCTGAATCAAAGCGTGCGTTCCCACAACCATCTGTGTCTGACCACTTGCTAAACTGTCTAGTATCTCTCTTCTCTCCGCAACTTTTAAACCCGAAACGAGAAGACTAATTTTTAGCTCGGGAAAAAGATTCTTTAAGTTAGCAAAATGTTGTCGGGCTAAAATTTCAGTAGGGACCATTATAGCTGCTTGAAGCCCTGATAATACAGCTGCATACATTGCTAAGCTGGCAACGACTGTTTTACCTGACCCGACATCACCTTGTAAAAGACGGTTCATATGGTAAGCTGAGGACATATCTGCTAAAATTTCTTCTAAGGATTTTTGTTGGGCACCTGTCAGTTCAAAAGGAAGATTTTTAATTTTTTCTTCCATCAACTGCTGGTCAAAAATAACCTTCCGTCCAAAGCGTTGTGCTTTCTCTTTATGTTTCAAAGCCTGCAACTTCAGTTGAAAGTAAAAGAGTTCTTCAAACTTCACGCGCCTTAAAGCTTGCTTGTGCATCTCCATATCCTCTGGAAAATGCATGGCACGTACCGCATCCTGCCGAGGCATCAAGCGGTACTTTTTCAATAAATAGTCTGGCAGATTCTCGTTTAACTCCGATAGAAGCCCACTATCAAAGGCCATTTGAATTGTTTTCACCAAGCTGGATTGCTTCATCCCTGCGGTAAGGTGATATACAGGGGAAAAGCCGTCTTCTGCTTGTGTTAATATTTTCATCCCTAGCAATTGCTGCTTTTTTTGTTCCCACTTGCCATAGACCGCGACTTCTTTTCCAACCTCAATCTTATCCGCCAAATAGGGCTGATTAAAAAAGCTCACAGCGACCACAGCTTCACCTTGTTTGAGTTTAAACGTGAGCCTGTTGCGTTTAAAGCCATAATATTGGACATTGGCGGGTGTCACCACTTCACCAATCACCGTTGCTTTTTCTCCATCTACCAATTCAAAAATTGAACGTCCAGCAAAATCTTCATAACGAAAAGGGAAATAAAGCAATAAATCCTGTATTGTAGCAATGCCAAGCTTCTGATAATTTTCAAAAGATTTAGGTCCGACACCTTTCAGGTATTGTATACTGTCTGTTAGTTTCATAAGTTCATTATAGCAGAAAAGCTGTTTTACTGCCTTTTCCTTTATCCTCAAATAAAAAAACGACCAGAAGGTCATTTTTTATTTATGCTTTCTTGACAACTGAGCCCTTCAACCCAATGGCCCCAAAACCATCAATTTTTGAATCTATATAGTGTTCATTTTTCCCAAATTCATTGATGCGGATATTTTTAACTTTTGTACCTTTTTTAATGGGTTTTGGCATTCCTTTGACGGGGAGATCTTGAATGATAATTACAGCATCTCCATCAGCTAAAGGCTGTCCCACACTATCAAGCACCACAAATTTGTCTGCTTCTAAATCTGCTTGTGTAAATTCGTTACCACATTCTGAGCAGCCAAATGTCGTGTCTGACAGCTCATAGGTATATTCACTTGAACAAGTTGGGCATTTAGGTGTTTCCATTTTTTCTCCATTCTCTGGTTTTAATTGTTGGTATTGTTTATTATACGTTTAATCTACTTTATAGAAAATTGCTTGTTGTACTGCTAATTTTTGTCTTTCTGGAAGGCTCTGCGCACTTGGACCAAAAGTGTTGGACAGCCAAAGACGTGGTTTTGCTTTGTCTGTATCTGCCCAATCATAACCTGTTGGAATAAAGGAGAGTCCTGCTCCAGCAGGAGAACCTTCAGGATTACTATTTACCATGAGAAAGCCTTGATTTTGCAGATTATCTGCGGTTAGAGTAGTAAGAACAAGTTTGGTTTTCCGTCCATCCTCTACAATGTAACACTGATTATTTTCAAAAGTTAGTGTGCTGCCGTTCAAAGCTTTCCAAGTCCCTTGGACACTTGAATAATCACCTTGAGCAATTTGTTCTAAATTCATCTCAGAATTTAAGCTTGTCAATTGGGCAGAATCAATTACTCTGGAAGCTATTTTTTCAGTCGCTTGTTTCGCTGCGGGTGTTTCAAAATAATCTGCAAGAACTTTATTTATTTTTGTTGTTTGCTCTTCTGTTTCCCATGTTTCAGCATTGATATAATTATATTTAACCGTCGCTTGGTTAATTTTTACATTAACTTTATGGATAATTTTGTTTGAATCATACCACTCTATTGCACCCTCCTCAAGATCCCCTGTCATTGCCATATGGTCCGATGACAAAATCGTGGTTTGAGGATTCAATTGAGCATAGGATTGGGCCAATAAAGCAATTTGTTGGTTAAGAGCCAAGCTTTTCCATTCTGTTAAAGCTGTGGATATCGGATCTGATTTACTCGCTTGAGTTGAACTCGCACTCGTTAGCGAACTTTCTGAAGTTCTGTGTTGATTTAAAGCTCGCGCAGTGTCTTTTTTAGGTTTAGGAGAGAAAACAACAATCAGAAATATAGCTATTCCAATAAGTAAAAGACCTGCAAGAAGTCCTCCTAAAATAATCCTTCTCTTTTGTGGCTTTTTATCCATGCTCCTATCCTCGCTTTCTCCAGCCCTGCTCCTTGTACGTATCTCCCTATAGTGTACTATATTATGAAAAAAATCTCAAAGACTCACTAAAAAATAAAGACAACAAAAAAACAGAGGAGCTAAGCTTCTCTGTTTCTAACGTTAAATAACAGAATTATTTAGCGATTTTAGCGAAGTATTCAAGTGTACGAACGAGGTTAGATGTGTAAGACATTTCGTTATCGTACCAAGCAACTGTTTTAACCAATTGAACGCCGTCAGCTGTAGTAACTTCAGTTTGAGTAGCGTCAAAGAGTGAAGAGTTAGAGATACCTACGATATCAGATGAAACGATTTCATCTTCGTTGTAACCGTAAGATTCGTTAGATGCTGCTTTCATAGCTGCATTTACTTCTTCAACAGTAACTTCTTTATCAAGAACTGATACAAGTTCTGTCAATGAACCAGTTGGAACTGGTACACGTTGTGCGTGACCTTGAAGTTTACCATTCAATTCTGGCAATACAAGACCGATAGCTTTAGCAGCACCTGTTGAGTTAGGTACGATGTTTTCAGCTGCAGCACGTGCACGACGGAAGTCACCACCACGGTGTGGGCCATCAAGAGTCATTTGGTCACCAGTGTAACCGTGGATAGTTGTCATTGTACCAACTTTAAGACCGAAGTTTTTGTTCAAAGCGTCAGCCATTGGTGCGAGACAGTTAGTAGTACATGATGCACCAGAGATAACTGTTTCTTCACCAGTCAAGATTTCGTGGTTAGTGTTGAAAACGATAGTTTTAACATCGTTTCCACCAGGTGCTGTGATAACAACTTTTTTAGCACCGTTAGCGTGCAAGTGTTGTTCAGCTTTTTCTTTAGTTGCGAAGAAACCAGTTGCTTCAAGAACGATTTCTGCACCATCTTCAGCCCAGTTGATGTTAGCTGGGTTAGCTTCTGCAGTAACTTTTACAAATTTACCGTTAACTTCGAAACCACCATCTTTAACTTCAACTTCACCGTCGAAACGACCTTGAGTTGTGTCATATTTCAACAAGTGAGCAAGCATTGCTGGATCTGTAAGGTCGTTGATTGCTACTACTTCAACACCTTCAACGTTTTGAATACGACGGAAAGCAAGACGACCGATACGTCCGAAACCGTTAATACCAACTTTAACTACCATGAGTAAGTCTCCTTATAGGTTTAAAATTTTGTTTATAGAGAAATTCTCTATCACTAAGTTAATCATTTAACTTACTCTTACATTTTAACACTTTTTTGAGATTTTGCAAACATAAAAGCCGGAAAATAGGCACAACCGTGGGAACGAAGAGGAAAACGTTTACATTTGTCTACTTCCACATATTTCTAATAAAAAAATAACAGTATTGCCACTGTTATTATTTTCCGAAAAGTTTGGCAAAGAAACCTTTTTCTGATTCCGCCTTCATTTCAAGTAAAAATTGATTATTATCACTCAAAGATTTTTCCATCAGTTCTTGTTGACGGTTGATTTGTTTATCTTTTTCTGCAATTTGTGCATCTTTGGCCATCAATTGCTGATTAAGGCGGTCAATTTCTGCATTCTTGTCTTTCATCAGATTTGAAACCAACTCAAAAACAGCTGTGTCCGTTGGCGATGTTGAAAGTTCTTGTGTGTTATCCTTATCATCAACAACTTCCGCCTGCGCTGTCACAACTTTGCCATAAAGGCGTTCAAGTTCATGAATGCCGCCCTCATTAATTACAGTAACATTTTTTTCATTTTTCTCTACATATTGCTCGTCTAGCTGCTTGATGCGTTTATTCATCGCTTGACGAGTCACACCAAAAAGTTCTGCAAGTTCACTTACTGTTTTCGTTTCCATATCTACCATAATACCACATTTTTAGCTATTTATACAGCTTTTTCTGAACGCTAAATCGTTTTGTAACAAATGATAAAAATATTATAATTATATTA
>ERZ1035044.81-NODE-81-length-23667-cov-38.125529_pt1 | contig 23667 bp, 24 predicted proteins | sample MGYA00520588_ERZ1035044 | MGnify/ENA primary metagenome ERZ1035044 (study PRJEB33766, sample SAMN09781698) | gut metagenome | biome: gut microbiome | host: Homo sapiens | place: Madagascar | study: EMG produced TPA metagenomics assembly of the PRJNA485056 data set...
ACCGAGGCGTCGCATTCTTCAGATGGTTCAACCCTTAAGTTAGCGCTTATGGGGTGCCTCCCCCTGGGGATATCCCCGGCCTTACCCCATTCTTTCAAGACACAATGCAAGGCCACATCCGCATAGGTGCATTACCGCAACATTAAGGAGACTCAGGGCAAAAGGTAACCGCCACAAAAATCCCTATGCCTCCTTAATGTTGAAGATGTGCATTGATGATTAGATGCAGCATGTACCGTTACTCTCTGCCGGACCATCATCAATGAACACCTTAAAAAGACCTTCCGTGGCTCAACATGTATTGTCGTTTACTCCGCAAAGTGCTCTCTCTGAAACCACTTTCCGCACTAAACCTGCTGAACTTTGGCCTGCACGGTGCCAAAGCGTGCTCTTGCGTTACTATACTTTTCTAACACTATAATTTGTTAAATGCTGGTGGGCGAACAATAACCAATAAGTGACTATCAAGCCCAGCAAGCGAAACGTGGGTACCGCCCACCAGCAAGGAAAATTCTATGTTAAGTCACCTTCACAATCAATACATTCGAATTGTGATTTTAGATTTCTAACACATTATTTCCCGTAAAGATCTTCTACACCCCCATTCTTCTTATCCCATTCGTTCGCCCATACCCGGCAAGCGTCAATGATTTCCTGACGACGATCTCCTTGCATGAACGGAATGCTTTCATGGAAACAGCTTGGAATGCAGGCCACACTGAATACAGTATCAAACTCCGTCTGCTTGATTGCCTCCAGCGTCTCCGGACGCATTTTTAATTCATCGATTGGCGCATCCTTAGAGTCCATAATCCGGCGATATAAGCGCGGAAAATCCGTCTCCAGGTACGCCATAATTTTATCTGCGAGACATTCGTCTATGTCGGTATTCCAGTCCTTTTCGAAGCCCGGCAGGCGATAGTAAAGCGGCGTTCCCCATACCGATGGGATCACATCCATCGTTAACAGGCGATTGGTTCTGATTTGTTGATGGTAATTAGCCGTCAGCAGTGCTTCACCACGCTGCCCAGTTTCCGCAACCAGGCCGTGCGGATACTCATGGATGTAGGCAATGGCATCCCTTCCGTCATACATAAGTGGAAATGTCTCTGGTCTTTGTCCCATGCCACAAGCACGGTTCAGATCGTGACCAAGCTGTGAGCACTCTCGCTTTAATGTTTCGATAATGCTCTGCGCTGTAGCCAACTTTTTACGCAGTGTGACGCCTTCGCCTTGATAATCAATGCATTGCTGATTGAGCTTGGTTAAACGCTCTTTTAGTTCCCGGCGCTCTCTTTTCAGCGTGCGGTTATCCTTCTCCGCAACATCCAGCCGCTTTGTCAGGCTGGGCGGATAGTCTTTTTTGTAACGGTTCAAATCGGCTTCAGCAGATTTACGCAGTGTATTTGCCTGTTCAAGACGCGCTTCCAGAGTGCCGATCTCATTACGCATATTCGCGGCAAATTGATTAACTGCATCACCCAGGCTTTCAACTGTCGCTGATACGCCTGTGACTTGTGAAAAACGGATCAAGCCATCATTAACGGCTTGTTGGTATTCCTCAAACTGATCCACCAGCTTATTGTAATCAACTGCCCCATCATCAAGCAGCTTGTTGATTTCCGCCACCAGGTTATCTGTAGTGGCAATGACACTCTCGTGCAGTCGCTTTGACAGGTCATCACCCGGATTCCGTTTCTGTATAAGAGCGATTTGTGTGCGCAGCGTTTCAATTGCTGTCGAGATAATTTCCAGATTAGAAGTATCAGTGTGTTGACTCATTGCTGTTCCCGTCACTTTGTTAAATTAGTTTTCTAACATATTTTATTAGTTTGATGACGGTATCGGAAGATGCAATAAACAAAAAACCCGCTAATTGGCGGGTTTTTATGCAATTACTGTGTTGCAGCCTGATAAATAAGATACGCGATAAATACAGGTATGATGGCCCATTGCAGCAATGAAAGTAGCCTCATTACTGTTATTGGGGTAACTCCATCCACGTATTGTTTCTCTGACATTTTCCCGAACCAACTAACCGACAACAGTGCCGAGTTTTCCCCCAATTCCAGCTCTCTGAGAGCTTCACGGATTAACGGCGCTGTCACAGCCTTAACCGGTGTGCTCAACGTGATACTCCGCGTCCTCCCCGCATCGTCAGCGAACGCCAGACTCACATAATATTTTTTGCTCAATGTACAAACTCCCAATCATCAGCGCTTGCACTTTCCGGGGTTATGTGAACCTTATCGCCAGTAACAATATTGCGAGCTTCAAAACTTCCATTGATACGTTTCGAGATCTCAATACATAGAGCCTGCTGCCATGAGCGACGACGAGCGATAGCATTAGTTCCTGCAGGGATAAGTTCTGCCACGTTAAGTAAACGCAAAACGATTTCTCCGTTTAATCAAGACAAACATACTCCGTGATAGCTTTTATGGCTTCAGCGGCACTGCGCGCCTCAAAGCAGTAGTAACCGGCTTCAGTGAGGCGAGTCATCCAGACGAGTTGTTCGGGAGTCAGGCGATTTCTCCCATGTTTCATCTCAATGCGCATTCCGTGGTATCCCCCACAAGCAAGGTCTATAGAAAGATCGGGATATCCCTTCTTTTGGCCCTCTGCCACCATTTTTATTGCCGTCCTTATGCCTCGCAGGCCACCGTTTGGAGTGGCGTGAGTATGCTCATACACATAACGCATATTGCGATACAACCAGTCCAGGACGCGAACCTGCTCGTAATGCTCATGGTTCCTTTTGATTAGATCTGGGTTTTTCTCCAGTTCTCTAAGAGCTGCGGCATGTGGGGATGTTTCAGAATATTCACTGCGACGCCTTCTCTTTCGCGCTATTTTTCTAACACACCCATTGATAGTAAATATGCGAAATAATAACAACAACGTTAGATTTGTAAAACAAGAGAGATACTACTCAAGGATGGTCTATATGCAACAGGTCGGATTTGCTTTTAGAGTAAAGAGTGACCTTAATCAACAAGGAGGGTAAATCGCATGGCATTTACCCAACCTGTTATTTTTAAAGGGTTATTTTATCCTGTTCGGATAGTTCTTTGATTGTCTTGTCGATTGCGATCAACCAACCTTCATAGGTTAAATCATCAACAAGTTCTACCAACTTATCATCGGTGTGAGGAAAGTATATCCAGCTCCAGTTCGCAGGGTTTTCTGCTTTTCGCAGCGTAAAAACCTTCTTGTATCGGTGGAACTCAAGGATATACCCCTTCGATATGGAATATTCCTTTAGGTCTTCGACCGTAAACCTACGATTCTTTCGCATGGCTACCCCATGATTCGATATTTCTCTATAGACTCGTCGTAACTTGTGTACACGTATGGCTCTGTATCATCGGCATAAGGTGCGACTTCCAGAGCATGAACAGGATTGTATACCGCGTCATTTTCCAGGCGATCGCTCGAATACAGATGCCCAGCCAAAACCGTAAGCGCCGGGCGACTCATTTTGTAGATCTCTGCCACATCACTATCTACAACTTGTCCAAATGATATGTCGCCGCGCTCCAGCAATAACGTTTTAAGCGCAGGCCACCACGGCCCATAAAGGTGATAAAGCTGTGGATCTCGTTTCAGCCTTTCCACCATGCCATTCAGATATGCATCCAGAAACGCCTCTTCACTCCTGCCATTGAGCGCCTGCGGCAAAATGTCCTCAAGGTAGGATTCCGTCGGTTTTACAGTGTCAATTAATGTCGTCATTCAAATTCGGCCCCGGTTGGGGCCGCTCCTTATCTGTTAGGCCGCATCGGCGATTATTTTACGCAGTTCATCTACCGAGTAACGCGTAGATACCATCCACGCCGGACGGTCAAAGTTCACATCAGCAACCGGGTTTGCTTCAAAATTCCAGAAACGCCCGCCAATCTTCTTAATCGCGTCTTTGGCGTTCCGTATTGTCGAGGAACCTGGCTGGTCGGCAATGAGATAAACCGCTCCAACGTCCTCGCTGACGCTCCACCAGCGCCCGCGAACACGCGCCTTAGCGCGAATCGGCTTATCATTAACCACAATGATATAGTCATCATTCGCCGCTTCATCAGCTCTGGCTTCAGCCACTGCCGCCTGCTCTTCTCTTTTGCTTTCAGCCTGCTCAAGCCTTTCCGCGATCTCTGATTCAGTGGCCCCGCCGTTTTTCAGCGATACATAGTCCTGCCACGTTGCCGATTTGAGCGCATCCGGCAACTCATTCACATAGTCGCCGTCTTTCAACTCACGGGCGCGACGGGTAGCCATTTCTACCAGGCGATTAACAGAAACAGCATCAGCAAAATCGTCCTTACCAATGTATTTTTCATCAAATGCATTGATGACAGCCCCCACCTTAATCCACTGTGCTGCCGGTGATTCCAGGGGGTTATCAGCCTGAACAATGGCTAGTTTCGCTCCATCTACCCCATTATTCGCCAGCTTTTCCAATGCCGCCCATCCATCTGCATCACTGAGTGATTTATATTGCTCAAACAATGCATCGCGCCAGGCCACCAGCGCAGAACGTGTTTTTTCGATCTTCGTCTTAATTTTCGCTATCTTGACCTGATTAAACATCCGTTCAATATCATCGATATTGCTAAAGGCTTTCATCCTGCCCTGGAATAAACGGTATGCCAGCACGGTCCTCCAGAATGATTCCAGACCTTCTCCGGACGGTTTGCGGAACAAGCTAAGAATATCTTCAGAAGTGACTTTATTAAGCGAACGACCTGACAGACCACGCCCAGCCATCCAGTTTTCGAACTCCTGGGCAACATCATCCATCGTTGCCTGTGCGCCCCATGCCTGCATTCCCTGGATGTAATCATACCCATACAATGCCTGGAGAAATCCCTCGCCATCCACGATATTCAGCGGGTTATCACTAGCTTGTATTTTTGCCACTTCACGCTTCAGCGCCTCGTCGTTGCCATCAGGATATATCCATCGCTCAGGTGCTATATCCGATGCTCGCCCGATTTTTTGGCCTATCACGCCATCATAGGCCGATGACAGCTCGATCTGACCATCATCTGTGCGATAAGCCCAGTATTTAATAGCTGACCCACCGCCCCATGCATTACCAGGTTTACCAGCAATAACATTCATTACCCCATTGCGAATAGCATCATAGAACTGATCGCGAGTAAGTATTGTTGATAGCTGGTGGCACTGAACACCACGCGCAGCCGTTGCGCGCGATTCAGCAACCCCCTCTTCAAAAGTTACCGCTTCAATCACAGAGTCAAACGGCAATGTAACGATTGACCCCGGTGATCGAGCGTAACGACTTGCTCTATCCAGCCAGGCGATACGGCAGATGTATTGTGCTTTTTCACCGTCAATTTTTTCCACCCGGACAATCGCTGTTGTTTCGCGATCATCAATGACTGCACGGTAATAACTACCTTTATGCAACAGGATATTCTTGTCAGTGCGCATATATTCCTGTGGGTTCTGAATAACATCGATACTGATATCCAGCACACCAGACTTAATAGCGCGCTCCACATCACCACGAGAGCGTTTCATTATGGTATCCGCGTCTTTTGCCCTGGTGATCGCAAACCGCAGCACCCGCGCACGTTTTCTGTAGCTACTCAACTGCTCAAGCGCGTATTTTTGCCCATTCCTGTTCGTACCCGCTTTTATCAGGTCGTCAAGATTGCGCTGGTAATACTCTATCTGTTCCATCGCGCTTTTCAGTTCTGTCTCCATCATGCCGATATCTTTTCCGGCGGCGTTTGCCGCTTTCAGGTAGATATCGAGAGCATTGTTGGCCTCGCGCTGTGCTTTCAGTTTCAGACGTTCTTCACGCTCTTGCGCCTGGCGAGCCATGATTGCGCGGCGTTCTTCCGGGTTTGCCGCCAGCATAATGGCGCGTTCATCAGCATCATCCGCATCACCATTGGCGATCTCTGACATGTCGGAGGTCATCACCATCTTGATCCAGTCTTTCTTACGTTTCAGCGTATCCAGACGGAAGTCGTCGAATGTGCCTTTGCCACAATAGTAGTGAACATTGACCTTCTCTTGCGGTGAACCTACGCGCGCACCGCGCCCATTTCGTTGGTCGATACTGGCTGGTGTCCAGGGTAGTGTCAGGTGGTGGATATCGGTTGTCCCGATGTGCAGGTTAATACCTACTTCAGCCTTCTTGTTACAGATTATGATGCGCGTGCGACCTTCGTTATAGTCGGCGGCAATGCCTTCCATGCCCTCAAGGCCAGCATCATTTTTAGCGGAGAGATAATCCTCATATTGGGCAAGTTTGCTGTAGTAGGTTTCCCATGCCCCTTCTTTGTATTCACCGTTTTTGTTTGGAGTAGGTTCGGTCGGCTTATTCACCTTCTTCAGCTTGATGCCGCCAGCCAGGCTAACTGTCGTCGCATTGATAATGCCAATCTCCTGCTCCGGCATTTGCAGTGCACTGGCGATAATACGGCGCAGCTTCTGGTGCTGGGCTTTTTCATCAATAAAGACGATCTGCTTACCGTTCTTCAGACCTTCACGAAGATTTTCGATCAGCGCGGCATACTTCGGCGGGATGGGGTGCGATACCTGCTGCATATCAATACCGGCAGCCGCAATGGCCTTCAGTATTTCAGCTTCTAGTTCAATGCTGGCACGTATTTCAACATGCGTCGGATGTTCACTAAAAGCGGTCTTCACTACCTTGCTGGTACGCGTACTGACCAGCCCGCCAGCGCCGTCTTCCTCGGCCTCATCAACATCATCTGCCACTTTACCGCCAGCTACTTTTGGCAAGGCATCAGCAATAGCTTTTACCTGGTCTGCAAGCTCAACGGGGAACTGGAATGTAATCGCACTGGCATACAGATCCGGGTCTATAGCAACCTTGTCCATGTCACGGATGATGGAGAAGATGAAATCATCCGGTTTGTCGTTAGTGATATGCCCGTTTTCATCGACTGTCAGCTCATCATTGCGACTTAACTCCTGAGCACGCTTACGAAGCTCTTCATAAGCAGTCTCCTGCTCCCCTGTCATCGGGATCTGCAAGGTGTTCTCGATGATGTCGGGAATTTTAACCGTCGCTCCGACATCTGCAGCAGTCTTCAGAGTGGTCCAACGATGGAAAATACCACGCAGGCCGTCAAGGTTCTGGAAGCCCACCAGCCCCTGCTTCTCTTCCACTTCCCCGGAAATTTTCTGGACCTGAACTGTGGCTGTTTTGCCAAACACACGAACGAAATCATCAGGCGTAATGATGCCCATGCGCATCCACTCTTCCTGCGGAATGACAGTAGACAGCATGTTGAAGGCATCAATCGGACTGTTCACCAGCGGAGTTGCCGTCAGCATGACTACACCACGCCCGTTGTTGCGTTTCATCATGTACGCAGCTTTTACAGCCATGTCGCGGGCCATCTTGGATACTGCCGGGTTAGGCAAATATGCCAGTTGTCCCGCTTCACGCCCGGCATTAAAGGAGTTGCGGTAGTTATGCCCCTCGTCAGCAATCACGCTATCGAAGTTCATATCCTCAAAGTACGGGATATTCTGCTTCTTCGTTGTACCGGTATTCGCGGCCTGATCCTTAATCTTGTTCTTCTTCTGCGCATCACGGTGTTTACCGGACGCCAGGTCAAGACGCCCCATTTCCACAGCATTAAAGACAGCTTGCTGTGAGTTCTCCTCGATGGTTTTTTCTCGTAGCGGGATAGACGCGAATTGTTCTTTTGTCATGATGACCGTTCGCCAATTTGACGACGGGATCATGTTCATACGCTGAACGATAACGGCGCTGGAGGACTCTTTCACAACATTTCTGGTAAGAGGCTGCCCGTTACTGTCGAGGCGTGGTTCGCCATTTTCATCAAGCACCGGCGCGGTCAGAATATTTCCGCTGTCATCACGAACTTCATCCAAACCGATAAACATCATATTGGCGAAGGCATCAGCACTGTAGAAACTCTGTGCCTCGTGATACCAGTTCTGATAAACCGCCTTCGGAACAACAATACACGTGCGTTTAGTGCGACCTGTTTCGAAGTTATACGCCTCAAGCGCAAGCGCGGTCGTGGTTTTACCCAGCCCGGTACCAAATCCCATGATGCCGCGCCCATCTTCTGACAAGCGCCGAACTTCTTCATTCTGATAAGTCAGAGGAATGCGCTTTCCACTAATCCCTTCCAGGCCAAGCGGTGCGTCAGAATGCGTGAACGGAATGAAACCATTGAATGCGTCGTTATACTCGCGGGCTATCTGATCAGCCTGCGGGTGAGTGCGTAACCAGTCGTTAAAGCTAACTTCCAGTTGAGCAATTTTATCCAGGTACTCGTTAGCGTTCTGCCCACGCGGTTTAACACCGTTCAGGTAGTTTTCTAACTGGTTCAGGAAGCCGTCTTTATTGTTGGCCTTCTTGAACTCATTCCCGTTTTTGCCGTTTACGGTTCGTAGCTGATAGCCGGTAAATACCCCGTCCTTACCTTCGTAATCGTCCGGAGATACCAGAATGCCATCGACGACCTTCAGATCAGGTTCAGTGTACTTAAACTCGTCATAGCCCTGCTCTGCCAGGAACTCTTTTATCAAGCGGCGATCCAGCCAGCGGGCATTCAGATTAACGGTGACTTTATTTAGTGGCGTGAAAATACGTTTCTCTTCGATTTTCGCCAATTGACGCTCAAAGTTCGCTTTCTGCTCACCTGTTGACGCATCACGCCAGCCCATCAGCAATGCTGTTTTGGTTGCAATATCGCCGCTGGTGGCGCGGTCCATCGGCAGCAGGCAGCCATACCCATCAATAGCGATATCATCAAATTTCGCCAGGTATTCAAGGGCCGCGTCGTCGTCCTCTGGCAGTTCACCAGCAAACGCCTCACGAAAGTCTCCCAGCGTTATAGGATTAAGGGCTACATCACTGAAAAGATGTGCTATCACTTGTTCAGGACGTGTAAAGTCAATACCGGCAGCACCATCCGTTACATCAAGTCGCCCTGCCAGAAGGTCAGAAGTGGAACCATCCTGTTTCACATTGCCAGTGAACGTCATCCAGTTTTTAGCGCCAGCTTCAGCAAGCCCATTCAGCTTAATGGCGTGCGGTGGTCCATACTTCGCAACTTCTGCTGCCGCCAGGCGGGATGCATCTGCCAGTTTGTCATCAACGTTCACACCTAGGTTACGCAAATCAAGTGCCTTGTTGATCAACTGACCTATCAGCGCACCGCGCATAACGCGCTCCCTGTCTTTTTCTCGCTGCTTGCCAGCAAAGCGAATCATTGCTGCCACTTCATCACTGACAACCGATGGATAGTCGGACGCGATCGCCGATATCTGGTCCCATGACAAAGCCAGAATCCCGTTTGTTGACTGGAACGCGATCTGCAGATCGCCAAACGTCGAAACACCATATCGACTTACATCAAGCGCGGAGGATTTGGTTGTCGTGTCCTTAACCCATTTCAGACCATCAAACTCATGCCAGATACTGCCTACAAGGCGTTTATCGCCCACTTTCGCGCCCTGCCATGCCTGAGTAGTTACGCCGAGCAAATCCCAATTGATGCGACTATCAAAGCGACGAGATAGCGCGGTTTTCATCGACTCATTGGATACACGACCGTCTTTTTTCACCACCAGGGTATTGCGGAAGCTGGTACGTTCCATGTCGCCGTAAACAAATCGCTTCCCTTCGGTTGTAAACCATTTCCCTTTGAGGAAGGTATCCCAAAGGACGTTTGCCGATTTGAGCGTCGAATCATCCGTATCGGGGATCATCTCCAGGAAGGCTTCCGGGTGTTTACGCAATACCCATACGTCCACCACGGTATCTGTACCTGATTCACTGAACGTACCGGAAGGCATACGATGCGCGCCCAAAAATTCCGCTTTACGGCTGACTTTATCGCGCAATTTTTTGTATTTCGTACCATCAGTCATGCCATTCGGCACCACCAATACGATAAGCCCACCAGGTTTAACCTTGTCGATCGTGCGCAGCACAAAGTAATTGCCAACGTTCTTCTCGTTTGCATATGCCGGATCAAGCCCTGCAACGCCGGAACGGCCTTCGCCAAACGGTACGTTACCAACAGCGTGGTCATACATTGCGTCTTTCGCCGCCAGAGCCTCAAACGCCCCGATATTCACATCGTCTTCCGGGTGCAAAAGCTGGTTTATTCGACCGGAAATCGGAGACAGTTCGGCGCTGGTCATTATCATGCCCTGCCGTTTTGTCTCCTGGAAAATACCTGTGCCCGCTGATGGTTCCAGTACGTGCCCACCATCAATACCGTAGTCAGCAAACAGATCCCATATACCTTCAGCCATAAACTGTGGCGTGTAGTATTCGTATTGGCTGCCCTCACCATCTGTCAGGCCACCTTCACCGGTATACCCGGCAAGAATCTGACGTTGTTCGTCAGTTAATTTCGCCCCATCGAAGCCGGGCGGAAGGGAATTAAGAAGATTTACTGCGGCATTGTTTGCTGCCCGGCGTGTTTTCTGAATACTGACGCCATCGGCTTTCCTGACGCCAAAGGTCGCAACAGCACGTAATTTATGCAACCGACTAACAATTTCAATCAGTTCGCCTAAGCTGGAGGCTTCACTGATTGAATGAAGTAGTTTGTCCAAAGGATTTCCCCCTCTAAACCGTAAAAAATTCCGCTATGCGGTACGGTTGAGAGGGTATGGAGAATGTTATTTTCACGGGGACGATACTACCGTCAAAATCACATACTCCCCATAGTTTGCCTACTTATTAACCCATGACCGGGAGAAAAATATGGCAAACATTGAACCTCGCTGGCTAATTGAAGCCCGTAAGCACATTGGCCTGACTGAAATAAAAGGCGCTAAACACAACCCTGAAATCGTTCAGTTCTGGCGCGACATCAAGCGCGGCGGAATTAAAGACGATGAAACGCCGTGGTGCGCAGCATTTGTCGGTGCAATGCTGGAACGTGTAGGCATCCGCTCAACAAGATTTGAGTCGGCAAAATCCTATCTGGATTGGGGCGAGAAATTAGATACACCGGCATACGGATGTATCGTTGTATTTACCCGCGTAGGCGGTGGGCACGTAGGCTTCGTTGTCGGACGCCGCGCCAATGGCGATCTGCTTGTCCTGGGTGGGAACCAGGGGGATGCGGTTAATATTCGCGCATTCCCAACATCAAGAGTGTCTGGCTATCGCTGGCCTGCTGGCGAACCACGCAATACCGCTCTGTTACCAGTCGGAGACGCAGCAACCTCAACTAATGAGGCATGAAAAAAGCCCCGGCCTGGCCGGGGCATCACGCTTCAAGTCACGATCCAATCATTACCGACTATATCAGCCGTCGATAAATCAACTTCCCGGATCTGGAGTCCATTAATACAAAACCATCCGGTAGTAGAGTAATTATCAGGCCAGGCCCATACACCAACACTCCATGCTTTACGGCGGCACACTTCAGCCTGTCCTTCCCTGATTTTTTTTACCGCCTGCATGATGTCCATCACTCACCTCCCCAACCGATCACTTGGAATTGCCCCATTTTGGGGTGATACCAGCGTTTTCCTCGGTGTTCAGCCTCCGACATCATCCGGTTAAAAGCATTCATGAAGGGAGATAAGGCCACGATGGAACGACGCGACAATACCCCCTCTGGAGTTAAAAACTCATGTGTATCGGTGGGAATCCGGAAAGCGTTAACCAGGTTGCGACATTTGGCTTCGGTCAGGCCGCATTTTGCCGCCAGCTGGCGGTAGCCAATGTAACCTTCCGGCATGTTGCCCTTCTTGATTTGCTCGACGGTTTCTACCACCTGGCTAACCTTTGACTCAACAACATGAAGCCGCTTTTGCTGCTGAACTGCATTTGCAGCCATTGCGGCGATCATCTCTATTTCGGTCAACGGCTGGCGTGCTTGTTCTTCCAGTTCGCGCCAGCGGTCCACCAGCCGGGCAGTAAACTCAGGACAAAGCTGTGCGACTACAATGATACTGTCTCGTTTGCCTTGCTCGTCGCTAAATCGGAACACCTGAATTAATCGAGAACGCCCCATTACATCTATTTTTGGTTCATCCTCAATTTGAGGACGAACAATAACGCCGGATTCGGCTAATGTTTCAATGGTACGCTTCACATTGTCATGACGTTTTCCCACCAGCTCCGCGATCTCAATGCTGGTCATTGATGGCTTTTCAAGAATGCAGATATCCATCAGTGTGCCTCCGCAATGCCGGGATTGGTAATATTGCGATACCAGGGATTAGTGTTTGGTTGTGATGAAGTAGAGAAACGGCCAGTCAGGACGCCATGTTGATCAGGGATCAGAGAACGGGCTTCTTTTTCAGTTGCGGCAATTGCGAAGTGATCGCAGTGTTTTTGCAGGGAGTGGAAACGCCAGATAAATTCCGGGCGCGAGCAAGGATTGGCATTAACCATAGTTACGGCCTCATTCGTAGGTTTAACAACCTGCGCACCCGCTGCTAAACGGGTGGCAGGACGTGACGGGGTTAGCAGACTGGCACGAATGAAACCAGCAGGCCGAAGCCTCCCCATCACGCCCCACCATAATTCGGGCGTAACGTGGTTTTACGGACACAAAAATACCGCAATATCGGATATCTGCGGTTGTCCGCATTCGTATTCAGGCTGCTAAACCCGGTCGCAGAATTTGCTACGACGGCATGAATATAAGCCTGAAAACATGGAAGATCAACTAAAAATTTCAGCAATGGATGACTTCAGTCGATGATGCAGATCATACATTCCGATTTAGAAACAGCAAATTAATTTTCTAACACAAATTATCGAGCGAGCATTTTCCGATCATTGGGATGTTTTGTAGACGCACAGGTCATCCCCTAAATCCCGCAGGGATTGACCAATCCTCACGGTCAAATTCAGACCGATAGCCACGCTGTTTCATCAGGTCAAAGGCTTCACCAATGGTTGCACACCCCTGGGAGCCAGAATAATCCATTGAGAAATCCATGGCACTGGATTGTTTAGGCTTATTCACTGCGGTAGCGGCACTACGTATCCATGCAAATTTTTTTGCCAGCTTTTCAGCGGTACGATACAGAGCCTGCCGTTTTGCGTGCCCCTCGTCTGAACGACGCTTTGCAGCTCTCGCTTTTGCCGCCGCCAGGCAGTGGTTGGTATGTTCTTCCCTGATTACTGGTTTTTTATCCAGTACCCCGTTATCCGTTTGAGAACTATCTGCTGGTGAAGCCTTTGGCTGAACCGCGCATGATCTTTCTCTTCTTTTGGCTATAGAGTGACTCTTATTTTCTATTGGCTGTTCATTTTGAACATGGGGGGACTTGTTCAATTTGAACAGGGGTGTCCCAGTTTCAAAAAAATAACGAACCTTTGAAATCAACTGCTTAACCAGTTTTGTGGCGTTGGCAAATTTGATGCCCTGCTTACCCCCTATCTCCATTGCTACATGAATGAAGTGGAGAAATTGTGTCGTAAACCGATATACGTTACACACCTGGGCATTGTTATTCGCTACCTGATGTTGCTTAACAAGCATTCCGCAGTTCGTCGCTTCAGCAAATGCCCGGCGCACAGTAGAAATACTGCGTCCTGTAATCTCGGACATATCAGCATATGAGCGACGGATCATGTATTCATCGGTAGACCCTGCCAGGTTGGCGAACTCGGCAATAATGGCGCTATGTGAAGGGGAAAGAAGACCGCTATGACGAGCAAAAAAACTCAACTGATGACCTTTGATTTTTTTGTGGTATTCAGTGTTGTTTTTATACTCAGAAGTGTTGAAAGTTACTGAAACTGAATTTAAAATACTCACCAGATAGTTCCGTGAAAAAATCTATCTACCGTATAAATCTATGGCAGTGGATTTATACACCCAAAAAGCCGCTTCTCAGCGGCTTTTGCTTTTTTGGCAGTCGCTACCGGAGCAGTGACCGCGATCCTACTCGATCCCATCCACCAGGATCAACAGTGTATATAAATACACTATGTTAGAAATTTAACTTAACAAGGCGATTACCCCCTTCTGGAAACGAAGAGTAACGGGGTAGTGTTTTTGTTCTCCTTCGGTGATAACTCTGGTTCTTTCTTGCCTGATACCGGTAAGCCATAAGTAGCATTTGCCCCAAGAGATTCAAGCATCGCAGCCACTATGCGGGCATCATCTTCAGACTGCATACGGCAGAGCGCCCGGCGCTGTTCTGCGCTGATAAAAACAGGCATTTCCTGGATAGCGTCACGCAAAATCCGGCGGCATTGCTTTGCATTTTCCCCCTGGCTTTCCATCATCGCTGTTTGAGCGCGCAGCTTATCTCGAAGCTGTATGTTTTCCACTTCAAGGAGCATCAATTCTGATTCCAGGGCTTCACGATGTGCAGATTCGAGCATGGCTTGCTGATTTTTCATTGCTGAAAAGTGGTGAACCAGATCCGTAGCAGCGTTATCGGTAAAACCTTGTTCGATAAGTGCTGCATGAATAGCCGCATCGCGCTCTTCTGCTGATTCAAGCATCAGGCTTTTCTTGTCGAGGCTGATATAGTTAGGCACAGTTACGTAATCAAAGCCGTGGAAAGACTTTACCAGGGATACCGATGAATCTGGACCAGATGTAGCCCACGACCAACCACCAGCACCAGAATTAATCATGCCCTGAACAATACGCCCGGTGTCTGTATCCAGTATTTCCTGCGTATGAGTAACAATGCCGTTGTCGTCAATCGAAATGTCGATAGTCCTGTTTGACGGCACGTTCTCCAATACAACAGGCTTCCCATCTACCATCACAACAGAGACTTCCGGCAAGTTCAGGCTTTTCGTTTTGTTATAGTGCATCGCCCGGCGACCATGACCGTAATAACCATACATCTCACCCAGCGCGATACGCTCTTTTGTTTCTGGCGAGTTGAATGTGTCTCGTACCGACTGAATGACGTAATTTCGGTTGTTCTGCGGTGTGTGTTTGCGGATTTTCTCTACCAGGGAGAAGCGATCCGTAACAGTATTCAGTGATTGCATTATTTCCCTCCGGTTAATTGCTCATCACAAATTTTGCAAAGTTTATTAACTGTTCTGGCGTCCAGTTTTCCGGATCGTCACCGGACGACAACGGCGCGGATTCGTACATACCATGCTCGCTGTTTTGCTCTGATTCATTCGCCTTAAACTCTTTGATCATGGTGTTGAGAGTGTCATCGTCGATGTGCAACTGCTCGGTGAACAGATAACGCATAAACGCGTCACTACCAGCCAGTTTTGGGTTGTTCTGGATCTGGTCCATAATTTGGGAGATGACAGCAACAAAGTTGGCGCGTGCATCCAGTTCTCGGTTTTCCTCTTCCTAGATAGCAGTGTTCATTGAGTTGAATTGCACGTCGTAAGGGCGGTTTGTTTCGGTGTAAACCTTGCCGTATTTATAAGCGAGGTGAATGTCCAGAAGCCGATAAATAGTTCGCTGGGCGGCCTGTCTGATCCAATTCGCACGTAATGCAGCTTGGATAGCAGTTTGTTGCCACCCTCCCTCTCCAAGCCCGCCACTCATTTGATCTGCCCAACCGAGCATCGTGGCGTCAATGCCTAAACTGGCCGCTAACTGACGAAGATGAAACATAACGTCTTCAATTCCGCTGATATCTGCGGGTATAGACTGCGTATCAATAGTGATGCCGTTCTTCCCGTCTCCCATAACAGGTATCAGATGGTTAAGCACAGTCGGAATAGCGTTGGCATTAATCGACCTTTGCGCCACCAGGTCACTATGACGCTTCAATGCCTGGCTGACGCCACGCGTATAGTTCGCCGCATTAACCGGGTCCAGTGTGTTCGTCGTAAGAGCAATCAGGCGGTCAATTTTGGCTGCATTATTTCGCGTTGATTTCAGCGCGGCGAGCGAAGCACATAAATTAAGGTAAGGTTCATAGCTGTATTCCAGGAATGAAGTTCCGTAATTCTGCGTCTCCATTAACGGCTTATCAGCCTGATCACTTAACAGTGAGTACCCTTTTGTGCCGTAGCTAACCGGAATAACTTTATGCTGTGGCGTCCAATAGGGATTTTTCATGGAAACCAGATTCCACGGTTCGGTTATTACTCTGCGCAAGCTATGCGTATCCAGGATGTAATCACCACTGAATCCAACCAACTGGCTACCACGATAAAACTCCTGGACGAAGTGTGGCAGAGTGTAATAACTGGACTCAATGCCTGTTATCCCCCTGCCCTGTTCAGCATAAGGTCGGACATAAGACACCCCAAAGATAGCCATAATCATGGCCCATGAAGGAAGTCCGTCATTAATCATCGCCCCCAAATCAGCGGTTAACTCTTCACATCTACTTACTGCCTCGGCATCGGAACCATCCTTTGGCGAAAGGATGAATGCTTGTCCGGTTTTTTTTGAAGGCGCAAGCGCATGTGCAATGTGAATGTTTAAAGCCGTCGAGATAGTCGGGCTTTTAGCCATCGTTTCCAGGATGTTGTACTTTTGCAGGCGCTCGCCGGGCAGTTCAGCGGATAAAGAAATTGAATCTGCTGCACTCGTCATGCCATCGCTGTTGCTCCCCAGTATACCTGGACGTAAAGCAGACAGGCCGGAACGAGCAACGACACTATGCCCGCTCGTAAAAACGACCGGATCGGCGGGCGTAACATCACCACCGTTGAAGGCTTTCTTCAATGCTGACAGAAAGCCTTTGTTTTTGTCTTTCGTTGCCATGAATCACCGCGAATTGTTTCCAGTTTCGCGGCAGCATAATCAGTATGTGATTTGATAGGAGAGTTTTATTGGTGCTGTTAATGATTACTTACACGCTTCCCTGCCCACATAGTCAGCGATGGAACCACTTACAATCCCCCCCATTTTGGGATCAGGTTTTGAATTTTTCATCTGTTCAAGCGTCTCCCCAGAACCAAGATACTTCACTTCATTTGTCATGCAATTATATATTCTCTTTGAATATGCTGTCCCAGATGGGCCTTCCCTTTTTGTAATGATAGTTTTATATTCACCTTCACGACCAATATCCAGCACTGTATAAGTAGCTTTTGGATCAGAAGGTATTTTTATCTTATAGGGCGCAGCACAAACTGATGCAGAAGCTAATAAAGCACAAACCAGGATTATATTTCTCATAACTATACTCCATGTTATAAATTATCAAAGCTAAGTAAGTAAAACTAATCTGGATCAACAATAAGTTGTGAAACCTTCGCTGCAAGTCTTATATAGCGTTCAGCTTCATTTCTGGTGATTTCAAAATCCAGAAAGTGCGCGGCTTCATTTCTTAGCGAGCGAAGCCGTTTTAACAGCAAAGCAGCGGAATCTTCAAGTTTTCCTTCTTGAATCAACCAGTCAATGAATAGTTCTGGATTCCGTTTCGGCTTTAACCCTCCCTGTATAAAACCAGAGCGCCCGGCAGCCTCCTCTACCATCAACCATGACTCCATAATAGCAGCTCTAGGTGAAAAATCAGCAATTCTCTCTAATTGTGCGATTTTATTTATATATTCAGAGTTATTATTACCATTGTTAATATTTCTATTCCCAACTGATGCATCTGTTGCTAATACTTCTGCTGCGGTTAGTCCCGCATTAAACTCAGCTTCAGCTACTCCAATCTTGAATCTACTCAGACGTACTATTAACTCCTTAATATCAACCCCATACTTATTAACAAACCACACAAACACCAATGGCCATGCAAGAGCTGAAACCAAATCTGTAAATGATGACATCGGTTATCCTCATTCATTATATTTTCAGCTAGTTTACATATTATTAAACAGGAACAAAAATGAATTATGCGCCCATCTTCAGATATGTGATGAACGCACAGAAAGAGCATTAAGTTACATTGATGTTACCCAACAGAGGCTGGCTCAAACATAGAAAAAATTAACCCTTTACCTTCGCCAAACTCAGTCTCAATTTCATCAGAAACGGCAGATAAAATGCTACGCAGATCGACATCTCCGCCGCCGAACATATCGCCTAACGCTTGTTGTTGGTGAATAAGTTCATCGTTAATTTTTTGCGCCAGTTTCTTGAAAGCGGCCCCCATTCGCTTAGCGCTTCGGTTGTTGGCAACAATAAACAGAGCAAGCGCTTCTGCTTCCGGAGTGCTATCTCCAAACAATCCACGCTGTGCGATCACCTCTTCTACTGCCTGACCGTTATCTTTTGCTTCACGAACAAGGTTAATTGCTTCCTGTAGCGCTGCAATAGCCTGTTTATCCAGACCATTCAATTGCTCTATACCGTCTACCAGTCCGGTTACCGTGTCATGGTGAACATCGCCAGACAGCGACTGCATTTGCGCAAAATCGCTGGCTGCCGTATTTAATGCGGTCAGGATATTACGCATTTCCGGATCTGGCTCTTCCGACACCAGCCGAACAAGCCTTTCATCCTTGTACGCTTTGGCAAAAATTGCATTCTGGATGCGATCGATAAGCTGTTTCGTGGGACGCCCATCGGCAGTAAGCAAGCCTGCCGTCGCTGTATCGCCAATTTCGCGCAAAAACGCACGAATAAACGCATCATTGGACCGCGCCAGCAGATTTCCATCATCTGAAGGATTAAATAGCGCCATGACGCTCTCAGTGAGAAATTGCGCATCCGCATACGCTTTTTCACTTGCTGCCATCTCTTGCAGATCGCTAATGTTTGAATCGCGGGCAAATTGAGCGCGGTCTACATCTGTGAGTCTTTCTCGCACCAGTACGGGCATAGACATTTGCGAAATTTCGTCAGGATTCAGACCAAACTCTTTCGCATGGTCGATCAGGTACTGGCGATACTCATCCGCCTGTCCTTGCTCATAGGCACGCCAGATACCCATACTCCTTCCGTTGCCGGATTCAACAACGTTGTCCGGACCAACTATCGGCGCTCCGTGGCTGCTCATACCGGAATCCGTTAATTGTGCCGGGCGTAAATTGGAGGCAATACGGTTAACCTGGAGTTTGCTGGATAGCCGGGTACGATCTCGTGGTTGGAGTTCTTCCGGGAAGGCCAGGTTAATCGTACCGTCAAGGTTGTTCGAAATGATCAGACTGCTGGCATCAACGACCTTAAAAGCCGTCTTTACCTCTGCACCTTTGCTGGTGACTACGTAGCTACTTCGCCCCAGGCGTGTTTCTTTCCTCTCTAATGAAGAAACCAGAGCAATGACGCTGTTAATATCTGTGGCCCCGGAAAGCGCAGAAGTAACTGATTTGTTCAAAATACACTCCAACTATAGAGAAAGCTGTGAGTGTAAAAAGTGTGTGATTTATGTGAGAACAGATAAGTGAAAGGGGCATTTCAGCCCCTTTTGATTACCCGGCATAACCGTTAGCTTTCACCCAGCTTATGGTCTGCTCTTTAGCCTGCTCCAACGTAAGGAACTCGCCAACATAGTTTGAGATCCCACGCAGCGCATCAATAAATTCCATTTGTGTGGACTTTGTGAAGACACCGCCCAGGAAGTCAGTCACTATCTTAGGGACTTCATCTACAACAGGATCAGTCTGTTGTTGCGGTTCCGCTGCCGGTTGCGCGGCAGTCCCCAGGCCCAATTTCAGCATCACATCAACAATCTGCTTACCAATGGTGACGCGTTGCAATACTGGCGCAGTTTTCTGCGCCTGCATTAGATCTGATAGCTCTTTACCTAATTTCAGGCGGTCTAAAACAGAGATGGTCATTAAGCACCTCCCTGCTGAATTTCAGCCAGAATGTTGATCAGGTAGTCAACTGCTGCACCAACAGTGGCTTCGTTCTCGTCGTATCGACCTGCACTGATTAGAGCGTTTGCTGCTTCCTGCACATGATCAAGTTCAGCACTGATGACCGTCAGATCGCGGGATGTAAACTGCTCCGGCACGGATTTCAGGTACTCCAGTGCTTTATCTGCCTCCTGATCAGCTTCACTTGCTGATTCACCCGTTTCTTCTGGCTCCTGTTCTGGTGCTGGTTGTGGTTGTGATTCTGGCTCAACCATATGCTCTGTTTTTACTTCGCTTGAATGATTTTGAAGGGCGTTATACACGTCCATAATGAAAAGGTTCTCCCCATCACTAAGTGGATACGCCACGTTTGGAAACGCTTTGCGGAAAAGAATTTTCACTTGCGCCTTGAATGTTTTCAGGTCACTGCCAAACAGGTCCACATAGCCATCAATATGTTTCGACATGCTGGACGCAACCAATTGGTCTGCAAAATCTTTCAGCTCATCTTCATCAGGAAGATAGAGCAACTCGTACTGGCTGACTTCTTCATCTGTCAGTTTACGGTCATACGTAATGATACCGTGACGAGCATATTCGTAATACTGATCAGCCTGGTCAGGACGATCAAGCACGCCTTTATTTCCATCCGGAACAGCACCAACACCAGCCGGGCGAGATTGAAGTGCATAGTGGTATTTACCTACATCTTGGCTCTCTGGTTGTAATACTGGGTTCGTTTCTGGGTCTGTCTGTGGTAGTTCGGAGTCTTCCAGCTGGCCTGGTAACACATCAACTTTATATTTATCTGCGTTATGCTCTCGGTAGGCTTTAAGTAATTTGGTTGCAGCATCTGCCAAACTGCCTCCTTTGACAGCACTGGCATCAATACTGAATTTACCTTCAGGTGCTACTATCGTAACGAAATTATCACTGCCGGACGTGACATAATTAACTTCAGCGCCATTATCCAGCACTGTTTTTCCGTCAATGGCAAGATTATGTTTTACATGTCGCAGCTGGTCACTAAACGCTCGTTCTTTCGTTTTTTCACCTTTAGCAGACAACAATTTATCGCGTTTTGCTTGTAATTCCTCGTTGATGGCTTTCTGGGCATCAAGTTTTTTTTGCATCTCCGTAAGAGCAGCACGCTTTTCAGTCAGCCCACGTTGCGCAACTTCCACCTGATCAATCATTATTGACCGTTCTTCTGCCAGTTTATCTGCTTCATTGAGATAACTCTCAATATCTGCCTTCATTTTGTCCTGGCGCTCTTTTGCTTTCTTAAATTTTTCGCTGTTACGCTCAATCAAATTAGATAGCGCCTGGCATACCTGGCTTAAAGAAACATCTCTCCCACCAATCGGGGCGACAACGTGAGTTACGTTACGTTTATTAAGTAAAAACTGAAATGCAACAAGCTCGTCGTTACTCTTTATTTTTGCCCCGTCAGCTGTTGGAGAGTGGAAAATTATGCTTGTACTCTGCCCGTCAGTAAGCGGTATCTGCGCGGTCAAAACAGGGATATTAGCTACCCGACGTACACGACCGATAATCGCACCACCAATACAATTACGTCCATTTTCATCTGTCCCAGCTTCATCAGTCCCTGCCATAATATTCGTACCATTCAGGCCACGATTCAGCGCACGGACGAAAGCTCGCATTGTTTGAGCTAACCGAATTCTGGTTGTAGTTATGGACTCAAACATAGCTTCGTCAGACACAACCAGAATTTCATTGCCCATATAGGCAAGCTCAATATCTTCTAAGGTCGCCGCCTCAAAAATCAGGTCATCTTCGCTTAATTCTTCTGAAGACCAGCGACTTGGCATATAGCCGGGGATCGTATCAGCAAAAGTAGACTGAATATTAATTCGTAAAGGATTGTTAATCATGCTCATCCTCCAGGCGCGCGATTTCTTCTTTAAGAGCACGTGTCTTAGCTACTTCCTGAGACAAGGCAGCTTTAACGTTACCCGTATCTTGCATTACTTTGTCTGACTTGCTCTGGAGTTTAGACAGTTTGTCGTTAGCATTAGCGATATCTTCACGGAGTGCATCACGTGATTCTTTCGCTTCAGCTAATTTCTGAGCGTTAGATTTAACTCCCTGCCGCTTCTTATTTCCGTCATCAATATTTTTTGCTGCACGAGCAAGTTTTCGAGCTAATGACTTCTGGAAAGAAGTTGCTCCGCGATTAAATAAAGCCGCAAGAGATTGCCCCAAAGCCGACATTGTTTTTACTGGCTTGAACGGTACTGTTTTACCATTCAGTTTGATCCCAGATATATCACCGGTATCGTTAACCTGAACTTCCATTGTCTGTTCATCAATACCAATAAGGGTAAACGTGCGCGTCATGATCCCATCTTTCTTCCTGCCATTACTTGCAGGGATCACCCTCGCTATCTTGTAACCACCTTTGCTGATTTCTTTGACGAGTTTTGCCAGCCCCTTTTCGTTTAACTCATCATAATTAAGAAGAACATAATTATTCTTATTTGACATCCCAGTCTCCTTCACGCTTTTCGATCGTAAACTGGCGCTCTATGCAGTCATTGATAGGGAAAATGCGATAAAGCGGATTCAGTCGGCAGTTACCGTTAGTCAATGTGACTTTCAGATCCCACTTCGTTGGCTCAAGATATTTCGTATCGATGAGCAAATACTCTTCTCTCTCACCGCGTTTTGAGGCGTCAACTGGTCGCGTTTTCCCTGAAATAACCACAGATGGATTTTTCAGGTCTTGCAACCAATATTCGATTTGAGCATTGCTGACCCAGCTTCGCTTAACACGTAGCGAAACAGGAAATGCTATAGCGGATTCTTTCACTACAGCGTCACCAATACTCAAAATCTCAACACTCTTGCGACGAAAAATGAAACGGTCAATGATGGCAACAAATGCCATGATAAAAATGAAATAATTTCCAAAGTTACCCATTATTTCTCTCCACCTTTTCCCCCATTCGCTATTACGCTTAAGAGATTCAAGACGTTACTAGCTCTGGACTTCAAGCCCTGTAAAATTTCACTACCGTTGTTACTGGCAATCAGAACAACGCAGAAAATGATACCTTCAGGCCATTCTTGGCTAACCGCCACCCCATACCCCGCAAGCCCGGCTGTTACCGCAGTAAACAATTCACTCGCAAGATTGAGCAGGGACGCAGAAATGCGCCCATCTCTAACTCCGAGAAGGAATACACCGGTTCCACTTAGTAGGGATGTTATGACTACTACAGCCAGATTTTCATAATCTGCAAACATACCCCTCCAGAAATAACATCTAATGCGCCACTAACTTAGTCAGTTTGTTATTTCCTTACAGAACATCTTCTAAAATCTCCCCCCTTAACATACAAGGGGGGGACATATGCTTATTGGATACATTCGCGTATCAACTAATGACCAAAACACAGCTTTACAACGAAACGCCCTTGAAAGCGCAGGATGTGAGCTAATTTTTGAGGACAAGGCGAGCGGCAAAAAGGCTGAACGCCCTGGGTTAAAAAAGGTTCTCCGTATGCTTTCCAGAGGTGACACCCTGGTTGTATGGAAGTTAGATCGTCTTGGGCGCAGCATGCGTCACTTGGTTGTGCTGGTGGAAGAGCTGCGTGACAGAGGCATTAACTTCCGGAGTCTCACTGACTCCATCGACACCAGTACACCAATGGGACGCTTTTTCTTTCACGTAATGGGGGCGCTGGCAGAAATGGAACGTGAGCTTATCGTTGAACGTACACGCGCTGGACTTGATGCAGCTCGCGCAGAAGGTCGAATAGGAGGCCGTCGGCCTAAATACCAAGAAGAAACATGGCAGCAAATGCGTCGATTGCTGGAGAATGGCATCCCCCGTAAGCAGGTTGCAATCATCTATGATGTTGCTGTTTCCACGCTTTATAAAAAGTTTCCTGCGTCATCATTTCAATCCTAAACCTTGGTTTAAGAGAACTCGGTACCAGCGGTGAAAAGATCCCCCTGTTGAGCAC
>ERZ1035044.86-NODE-86-length-22843-cov-10.222837_pt1 | contig 22843 bp, 19 predicted proteins | sample MGYA00520588_ERZ1035044 | MGnify/ENA primary metagenome ERZ1035044 (study PRJEB33766, sample SAMN09781698) | gut metagenome | biome: gut microbiome | host: Homo sapiens | place: Madagascar | study: EMG produced TPA metagenomics assembly of the PRJNA485056 data set...
CCTTGGAAGCACCATCCACGATGATATACTCGATGTCAGGATAATCCTGCGCCAAAACGCTCTCCACTGCACCGCGAATCGTCTTCTCACGGTTGTAACAACTAGTTATAATCGATACTTTCATTTCTTTATTTTACTCATAATATCAGTTACCTTTTCCAACAATTCATTCATTTCTTCCACACATTCAGGATGCATAGACAGAAGTAAAACCAAATAATTCATTGTAAATCTCCCATGTGTACTCACATATAAATCCAACGCCCTATCAGATACTCGCTTTGCCGTATTTAGCTTGCATATTTTAATTGTAAATATCCCCTTGGGTGTTAATCCTTTATACAGAATATCATCAATTATTTCAATATGTTCAAAGTAGTAATCTAAGTGTGGGTGCACTATTAAATAAGCTTCGCTATTTCGAGGCAAACTATTTTCATTATTATCCCTTAGTACATCGCTAGCTAGTTTTGAACTGTTACAATCAGGACATGCCAGACAGAGATTAAAAGGCTCATACATCCATTGTGGCTTTTTACTTTTTGGAACAATATGTTCTATATGCCAAGGACAAGTTCTTAAATGTACGACATTTCTACAATAAACACACCTGAAATTCTGTTGATATTGATAATAATCTCTTATGTGATCTCTGAAAATACGCAAGCATGACTTATCCCACTGGTCTTGATGAGGAATTCCATGACTTGCTTTTTGGATAGCCTCAATATCCCCATTAGTCAATTCATAAGGAGTGTTTATAATGAAATCAGATTCATTCATCTCATTTTTCATTTCTAAAGGTATCAATAATTGTACTTAGAACCTTTTTCATGGGGTCAACATCTTGCATATTTTTGACTACACTTTCTAGAAAGCGGATTTTTGGTTCCACTTTGTCATACTCAATTTGATTATTTGCTATCAAGTCCAACATTTTGCCAACCATATCTGCCAAATAGATATTCCTTGTAGTAGGCACCTTAAATACCTTTAGCAAGACTTCTTCAGCAGACCATCCATAAGTAGCCTCCTTTATGTTCTCAGCGACAACGTTACCTTTTTCCTGGTATAAATATGTAACACTTGATTTATAATTTGGCAAATCAGAAACCAAAAAATGAGAATGAGTTGCTATAATGAAATGGCATTTACTATCAGATAAACATTTATCCAACATATCTATTATCTGCATTTGCCAGTTTGGATGTTGGCTAATTTCAGGCTCATCAATAAGTACCATTGTTTTTCCATTTTCTGCGGCTGAAAGAGTACCGATAATGGTACACAACATATTAAACTCACCGGAACTCATGGCATTACAATTGACGATATTACCTGCTTTAAAAAGATTACATTCTACACTTGTAATAAAGCCAAGTTGACGCAGTTGACAAATAGCTTTCAAAATATGCTTATCCATCGCCACACTACCATCAACAAAATCAACATCGAAGACAAATCTGCCTTTTTTCGAATCAGTAGTTTTACTTATGTTTTGCAACGTCTGATAAAGGAAAAACCTTTCACCCTGTCCCAATCTCAGAAAAGATTGAGCATACCATTTTCTTCTAACGTTATCGTTCTTATCACTTAGATAATTATCGATAATTCTTGCAAAATCTTCATAAGACAAACAAATCGTCTTGAGCAACTTACAAGAGAAAGATATTCTTCCTTCATAGCCAATAAAAGACAACGCATCATTTATCTTCAAGAAGGTTGATGTACCAGATATACTCAGAAGATTATTCAAAAGCTGAAAGATTATTGCCGAGACAGAAAACATATTACCAGATGCTTTTGCCCCTACATATGTATAGCAGTCAACATCATATCTGTTTCGTCTTATTCCTGAATAAGTATTCTGTAATGGGAACTTATCAAATACTCCAAAACATGAAGCAACTATGTGTGGCACTTCAAAATCATCATGAACGTACGTATCACCATTTATCCAAAATACTTTTTGTTTTTGGTCACGATATACATGGTAAAATACATGATCCATAACAAAAAAGACTGAGTTCACCCTTACATAACGATTAACATCTCTTCTATAACGCTTAGCTATATCCCCATAATTTTCTTTATAGTATTCCAGGTCTACAAAGAAATCAATAAGTCCACGCAAAATAGAACTTTTTCCGATACCATTCAATCCTATAAGCAAAGAAAACTGGTCTATTGAATCTTCAGAACAATTACAGAAATCCGACATCAAGTTGATAAATACAGGGTCATTATTCCCAACAGTCACAGAAAAAGAACAAATTCGGAAAACATCTACGGCATACTTTTCCATATAGGTTTTGATATAATCAAAATCTAGGAATTCAAGAGCTCTAAATTTTTCCTCTTCAGGGAGCTTGTTATTACCTAAATAATAAAATGCACGAATCTTACTAATTTGTTCATCTGTTAAATCTCGTACACTATAATTAGGTATAGAATATCCCAACCGATTTAGAATTTCTGTTATTTCATAAGATGTCACATTTAATAAATGTGCTAACTCGTAAATTTTCATTTTATTCTTCTTTCTCTAATCTTCACCGCAGGATTACCTTAATATATACCATTCTGCTCCATATCCTTCGTAGCTACGCTGCCTACTGTCAGTATGGCGTTACGATGAACGGTTACACCAGGGCATACTTTGGTTTTGGCAACTACCCATGCCCCATCTTCTATTTTTATTACTTCTCCTTATTATTTCACTCCATTTTGTCCCCCTGCATCGGTATGATCCGTGATATAATTGTCAATCAAGTATTGCTTGATTTTAGCACGATCAAAACCGAACCGTTTTTTCAGCTCGAAGATTTTGGCATCTACCAGGAAGCGATAAGAGAAGCCTTGGAGGAAATGCCAGATAAAGCCCTCCTTGCCATCCAGGAAGCCAGCCTTCAATACATAGCGGATGGTAAAATTGATGAAAGGTCTTAGGAACAAAGGAGCCTTGATATACTTCACCTTCAACCAACGCTTACGCTGTTCCTCTGTACCGAAGAACTTTGGAACCACCTCCTGTGCCGAAGCATCCAGACCATACTCCATCATCAGCATATCCGCCATTTCCCTGGTTGCATATCCGTTATGCTTGTTCATCCACCAGGTCAGGTCGTTCAGGTTGGCGTCCACCTGGTCACCTTCCTCTACCGTGATAGCTCTACCATCAAATATGCGGATATGTTCATCCATCCAACGGTTTTCACATTCACCATGTCCCCTACGCCAAACCTTCAGATGATAGCTTGGATACCAGCCACCATGCATCAAAGGCTTACCCATGAAGTCGATGCGCTTTCTTACATAGATACCATTCACGTCATCCTCACATTCAGTGACAGCCTTTTTCACACTTTGTCCCAGCCCCTTATCCAAGAATTCGTCGGCATCAATACGCCAGACCCAATCAGCCGTAATAGGACAATGATGCAATCCCCAGTTAAACTGGGTAGCATAATTCTTCCAAGGATGCTGATAAACCTTTGCACCAAGCGATTCCGCTACTGCCTTGGTTCGATCACTACTGAAGCAATCAATGACAAAGACCTCTTCGCAAACACCCTTTAGAGAATTGATACATCGAGCGATGTGCTTCTCTTCATCTTTGGTCAAGATGATAGCAGCTATTGTATTACTCATATATAAATATTTTTTCTTGATTGATTTTCCTCACACTTTGAACATTCCCTTCACCTCAACATCCTCAGTTCTGAAAACCTGCGAGAATATAAGGGAAAGGACTTTAAGAACATACGCCACGGCAAATATCATCAGATACATGATAGGAATATTCAGCGGGAACATGAAATTCATTCTGTCTGTAAACAACGCATACTGTACTAGATAAATCTCCAAAGTCAATGCAGAAATGAAGTACACCGCATTTCCCCACAACGCCTTGTCGAATACCTTTGTAATCTTCTCGCAACTGCAGAACATAAAGAAGAAATAGATTGCCAGAAGCAATGGTATCAGAGACACCATCTGGAAATGACAAAATATAGGACCTAGCTTATATACAGCCATACAGACATAATAGAGAATGATATTCCCGAAGAACAAGCCAAAACACCTCAATGGCCTTAATTCCTGATGCTTAACTCCAGACTCATTTTTTGCCCCCCCCATACACATTCGGCGCAGTCTGCCAAATATCATTTCATGATCAGATTTTCTCAGATCAAGAGCAGTTATAGCCCCCAGGAGCATGAACATAAAGTAATATATCCGCATGAACGAAACCTGAGCATACATCACAGAATTATTCATGTCGAGTACAAAGAAGCTCAATACCGTTATGATCAGCAGCGAACCGACAAACACAGCTTTCATGTGTTCCATCAGATATCGGCGTATTACATAGAATATGGCATAATATACCATAATGCAGGGGATGAACCAATACTTCGGAGTGGTTACCAGATCAGTAATGTTCCAGATCCAACCAAACACCACAGCCGACAGCAAAGCCCACATGATAATAGAAGGATAGATACGACTCACCCTTCGCTTATACCAATTCAGGAAGCCACCGTCTCTGCCAAGAAAGAGCGTGAACCCCGAGCAGAAGAAAAACAAACCATCGCCAATAGCTCCACCAGTAACCAATCCACCGAATTTAGGGAACAGTAATCCCAAGTGAGAATAAGTAATCAGCAAAGCCGCAAAAAACTTGAACAGCACTATCGCCTTATTTCTTCCCTCCAAATCATAAATCTTATTTAACTTTTTCATAAATAAATTATTCTATTTAATCCCCCTACATTTAATGAATAGGTACATAAAGTTTCGTACCAGCCAACAATTTAGAAAGACCTATTTTATCCATTATATAAACAGAAATCAGAGAAAGCAAAACTACCATCAATAAACTTAGTATAGCACATATATACTCTCCATATATAAAAGAAAACTTATTACAATACAATTTAGCGACTATTACGTAAACAGGAGAAAACAACACCAAGCTTAACGAGTTACGTCCAATATATGAAACATAGGATCTTAGTTTCGAAGGCATTTTACCATATGCAGCCATCAAAAATGAAAGTACAAATATAGTAACAAAAAAGCCAGAAAGCGTTTCTCTCCTTACTTCTTTACAAGATAATGCTATAATAATAACAGGAACAACAAACAACATTGATGGCTTGAAAAACTTGTTAAATGGAACTTCTAACCTTCTTAAGGTGATACCCAATAAAAAATAAATGGCATTTTCCCACATAAAACCTTCCACGAAACAAGAAATGCTCCATAGTAACAAAGCAAGAAATATTAAAATATTCGCATTTTTGCTCCCCCGGATCTTGTTAATAGCCCAATAAGAAACAGATCCAATAATCATAGTATGAAGATACCAATAGGTACCTATAGGGTGCAAAATCAAACTATATAAGAGATTCCCAAAAGTCAGTTCAAAATGATTAGAAGAAGATAATACTGAAGATAAAAGACCTATACCTACTAGATAAACTATTTCAAAAAAAGCATAAATAGGTAATAATTTTCTTAGCAACTTTGAAAGAGATTTATCGACGTTCAGCAAATAGCCCGATACCACAAGAAATCCGGACATATGAAATGCATATACAAATCCTGTCAACATCTCATGCTCCGTAACGAAAAAGGAAAAATGAAACAATACCATAAGCATTATTAAAATGCCTTTAATAAAATCTATTTCGATTATTCTTTTCATAACAACAATACTATTTTATATCATTAACCACTTTTTTTTCTTGATAACCTTCGCCGGATTACCACCGACTACAGTCCAAGGTTCAACACTTTTATATACAGAAGCCGTAGCACCTACCACAGCCCCCTCTCCAATTTCTACTTCCATACCGATATATGCTCGGCTACCAACCCACGCACCTCGGCGCAAGACTATAGGAGCCGTAATGAGTCCGCAATCCGCCGTATTAGCGTGATCTACATCATGCCCTGCAGTGCAGAGATATGAGTACTGCGATACGATAGCGTCATCCTCCAATACCACCCAGTCCTGGTTATAGCATATCACTTCAGGCCCCAAACAAGCACGATGCCCCATTTGCAGCATCCAAGGAGCCCAGATCTTTACTGAAGCATAAACATTTGCATCCCATTCCACCTTAGCCCCGAACATCCGCAACAAGGCAATACGCCACTTGCGAAACACAGGAGTGATAAAAGGACGGAATAAAAATGCAGCAGTAATGTTCCACACCACTCGCTTTATTTTGATACTCCCAGACACATGCCCAGGAGTATGACGTTCTAATTTAACCATTTAAATTCTATTTATTCTTTTGTTATTATAATTGCATGGAGATACAAGAAGTTCCTGTATCAATATTCGACATCAGAATCATGCTCATACATTAATTACATTCCATCTCTCCCTAATTTCATTACTTTCCTGATAGTGCTCTTTCGAAATAGCAACACACAAAAAGTAGCGAGGGCGACTCATTGCAACATAGGCTATTTTTAAGGCTTTTCTAACAACAGAATCTTTACTTCTTTTTTCATAAGGCACCCCTTTGAATTGATTCCATAATAGTTTCCCCTCATGACCAGTCCTGAAAAAAGTCTCCATATACAATGTTGCAACATGAGTTTCTCCCTTGACAGAATGAACCGTACCCACTTCTATATCAAGATCTGAGCTACGATAAATATTAGAATATTCATTCTGCTCTAGAGATTTTGGAATAACTTTGCTTTTACAGAACTCAGCAACAAACTTACGGTCGTATGAAAAGACTTTCAAAAAATCTCCTTCTAGATATTTTTTTATTATGCCTATACAACCAGATAAATTCTTCTCCATCAAATAAGAAGCACAAATAGAAAGCAACTTCTTAAAGTCATCAACTATACCTTCATAAAGCTCCAACTCTTGCAGTAAAGAGCTTTTGGTAAAATATCGGTTATCCTTTCCCTTAATATGTGCAAAGCGCATAAATTCCAGAAAAGCCTCAAACATTATTTTAATGGCATCTTGATAACGATTCACTTTCTTAGCCAATATATCTTCTAGCAAACACGCTTGTGCCTCAAAACTATTTTGCTTTCGATAGTATTCAGGAAAATAAGATTGAATATTTATCTTTCCTTCTTTTTTATCCGCACCAGACCACCCTACAGCTTTAACATTAATCCTATGCAAAGGATCTTCTCGCCTTAGCTTTAACGAATAATCTTTTACAGAATAAGTTTCGCCATCTACCACTATCTTTTTTTTTTCTAATAAGTCAACGAATGCTGGCAACACACTTAACGGATTATCATACACCAGCATTACAGGCTTTAATGAAGCTACATTTTCATTACCCTTAATCGATTTTGCTGAATTCAATCTAAAAGGATTAATTATTTTAGCTATCTCTTCACCAAATCGTTTACTCGTTTGTATCAATAAAGCGTTCTTCGGTTTCCATAGGCATTCATCATCCGTTCCATCTTGAAAAATAGATTGATCCAAATCTCCAAAATATTGAATTTTTATTTTAGAACCATCCAAGGCACTTTCCAGAAACGACATTTCCGTTTTACCGGTATCTTGCATTTCATCTACAAACAGATATTCAAAACGTTCCGATAACTCATTCTTTATTTCTGGAAATTCAGACATTAATCGCAATGCAAGATTAAACGAATCAAAAAACTTCAGATTACCTTTTAGCAATTGTTGTTTCTTCACCTCAATAAATTCCTGGGCTGTTTGAGATTGAAAGGTATTAAAATTATAAATATCAGTTAATAAATGGTCATTAACGAAATCAACTTTGGAAGATGCAATAAACTTGACATAATCTTCTGCATTCTTTTTGTCAAGAGAATGAGAGATTCGACTAGCTATATTTAAAAACTTTGGTATAACTTCGCTCGGAAGAGAACTTTTATGTTTAAAAACTTCGCTTCTTTTCCAAAGAAAATGATATCTATTCTTTTTTCCATCTTTTTTAATGGCCTTGATGCTCAACAGATAATCAATACCTCCACAGCTATCTATTTCTTCTTGCGTCAAAATAGATTGAGAGGAATAATTATGCCCATAGAGAAATTTATCTAATTGACAATATCCTTTTGCCCTATAAGTTTTCAATAATTCATCATTTGCCTTTTCGTTATCAACTAGAGAGATTCGGGCTCCATAATAATATTGCAATGCAGCACTTGCAAAAAACTCATCCACGAAAGTTTGAATTGTTCCAAAAAAATTAGGATATGAGAAAAGTATATCAGCTTTATGTCCTAGTTTTGACTTGATTTCATCTATAGCTACATTGGTATATGTCAACACACAGATACCCTTTCCGTCTTTTAGAGGCATCTGTTCTGCCAACAAAACTAGCTTAGCTAACAATGTAGTCGTTTTACCACTGCCTGGACAAGCTTTGATATGTGCGGAATCAGTACAATTTATAATTTTCTGCTTTTCCTCATCAAAGTTACCATCCTTCCCTGTTAGAAGCTTAAATACTTCTCGCAAGCTATCTTCATTTGCAAATTCACTCATAGCCTCTATTATTTTGTCACATGCTTTATTGCATCTATAATATACTGTAGATACGGATCATGCTCCAATATATATTTTATTGTATTTTCAGAATTATCCCCAATCTCTTTCTGATACTGCTTACTTAGCATATCAGCAAGATATTGTGCCGTAGCTGCTTTTGATGCTTTTCCGTCATCTAATTCAGAAAAAATATCGTAAGCTCTTTGCTTGGCATCCTCATTTGCTTTTCCCCCATACTGTTTTGCCCACTCTTTATCTGCCTCAGACAAAACTTCCTCATATTGAAAAGACTTATTCCCTTCATGTTCTGCAACATACACAGCACAGAACAAATACTGTTGAAGTTTACTACAAGCTATTTCATACTCCAACGTCCACTGATTAGGCAAATAAATATGGATTTCCCCTTCATTATTTGCATCTTCAATCTCTTTCTTTTTAGCGGCTCTAACTTTTTCCAAATCACTTGCACCGGCTATTCCATTTGGATAATCTTTACCTTTTGCTTTATAGTACTCCAAAGCCCTTACATCCAAATCTGATATAATAGAAACAGGTACACCAAAATCAGAACCGTCCTTTCGTTTGAATATATCAGCATAACGCTTGAATGCTGTACTTCCCACATTGACGATAGAGACTCCATATCTATGCAAGGGTCTCCCTATGATTTCAGCGATAGTTGGTATTAAAAGATTCTCAGCATCACCTTCAACAATGATTACACCCTTTGCAAAGAATAAATTCGCTCGGGTTGCCTCCATAAATCTCTCAAGAAACTGATAAGAAGAAAAAGAAAGCTTCGTATGCTCACTTCCCATCGGGAACACATTATTGTCCTTTACAACAATAAGCTTATCCAGAGGAATCGTTGAGCCTAAAACGGTACTATGTGTAGTCAATATAAACTGCCCCATACCCGTTTGCTCTTTGATATAGTTGATGAGACTCAGCTGGTACTGAGGATGAAGATGTGCTTCCAACTCCTCAATAAGAGTTAGCTTCAAGCCATGATGCTGATGCTCTTTATATAGCAACAATTCTGCAGCAATACACAATAAATTCAATGAACCGAGACCAGACTTGTTTGTTTCCAACACCAAGTCTAGCTGGCGTAGTATCTCGGGCAGTTCACTTCCTGTCAATTGTATATTTGCTTGACGGGTTTCCCCTTCACGCAAAAAATGACCAGTCAGTATTTCATTCAAATCCTTTAATACGCTTACACCATCCTCAGTAGATTTAGAGAAGTACCTATCTACTTCAGCTTTTAATCTTTCGTAATCCTCTTCTAGCTTATGTCTATCACCGTCTTTCTTATTGACTCTAAAAGCAGGCAAAGCACTCAATATCTGAGCTAACCTAGATTTGTACCCATGAGTCATATCGGTCAATGCATCACGTAATGGTTTAAGATAAACTACTTGAAGTTTCTCTCGTGCCTCCCAATCCATTTGATAAGAGGCATTTTCACCTACTCCAAACCGTTGAATGATACGTCCATCAACTCTCTTTGCATACAAACGAACCTGAAGATATTGTTTGTGTGTATCTCTGCGATAATCACACCACTCCAAAAAAGTACCAGCTTCCGCTTCTGATAGTTCTTCAAATTCACACTCTATCTTCAGTTCTGTCGTTCGCTTGGATCCAGCCTCTCCGGACTTATAAAAATCTTTTTCATCCAAGGTAAAATACTCTGCACTTTGTGTACGAAGAACATATCTGATAGCATCTACGATAGCTGTTTTACCAGTATCATTTTCACCAACCAATACGTTAAGCCCATCTTTGAAGCATACTTCTACACCAGGTAGTGCCGATTCAAAAGATTCTCCAACCATAGAAAAGCGGCGGAAATTCCAAATACGTAATTTCGATAAATACATAACTCAAATAATTATATCGTAGGAATATATCCCTCCAGATTCCAGTTCTTCCATAACATAGCATAAGGGCAGAGGTAAGTGTCCTTTACTCGACTCCATGGCTCCATATAACATCGATCATCTACATTCACTTGGGGAGATTTCTCACACCAAGGAACCATGTTACAAATATCTTGCCCCTCTGCCAGACAGTTATATACTTGTTCTATAGCTGGAAAATATTCTATCCAATAATCAGCATCAGAGGTGTCCTTTGGTGGAACAAACCAATAATCCTCATTACAGTCTTTTATAATTGGTGTACCAACAGATGCAATATACCTTATTCATAAGAGAATTATCCAAGACATACCCCTTGCGAACAATATCAAGCATAAAATAGCGATTCTTGATTCGCTCATTCATACCAAACCCAAGTAATTTATGAATTACATTATGATAAGGCTCAAAATCCTTACCCTTTAAATAAAGTTTTAACCTATCCCCAACCATCATACCCATAGATATCAATCCTTGAATCATACTAACAGTTTTACCTATTTGGATACAAGGAGTAGAATAAAAAAGGTCTATCACTTGATTTGCATTATCCGGTATAAACCTCAGTGATTTGAACTCCTCCAAAGTCTGAATAAAAATTTTGCCTGGCTCAGAGAACTGCATAGAAGCGTCGCATAAAGCTATAATGTTCAATTTATCCTCTCCAAATTCTGGATAAATATAATCCACAACAATTTCAGCTGCATTATAAGGATAATCAGGTACAGGCACACTTCCACGTGTTATCATTCTCTCCATCATATAAGCCATACTCTCCATAATAGCTCTGGAACCAAATACCACCTTATCTCCTTTTGCTGATTTTAAAATGACATTTGTCAGTTCCTTTACCAAATCAGTTTGGAAAGGAACTTTCTTATGCTTCCTCTTTATTTTAACCAAGAAAAACTCATCCACCTCCTTCAATGTACCCCAACCCTCGGTATTAACAAATTGATTTAGTTCTATATTTGCATAATTACGAGGCATAGATACAGGAACTGATAGGTTTCCTTTGGGATGCTGATATATACAATTTACTAATCCATGAATATGCTCACTATAAACATAAGCATTATTTAATCCCACATAAGTAGATATATCCTGTAGGAAATGAATATACTCATGAGTGAAAATTGAAATCCACTTCTCGTCAAAAGGCGCTTTCAAATCCTCTGATGAAAAAGGAAATGAAACTCCCATCAGAAAGAAAGATGGCATATAACTACCCAGTGTAGTATTGAGTTTGTTCATTGCTAAATTCTAATAAGCCAACATCAATCTATTTCGTATAAATGAAACCAGGTTTTGTAGAGCTTCCTAATATCCACTCATATACTGCTTTCATTTGCTTAGCAACCGCTTCGATAGAATATTTATCCTTCATCAACTGCTTACCTCTCTCACCCATTGCATCCAATTCTTCTACAGAAGTACACAGGGCAGCTTTTACAGCATCAGTAATAGCTTCTTGGTTATATTTAACCCACCAACCACACTTGAAATCCACCAAGTCTTTCCATGGCGCACCTGTTGTTGCTATGCAAGGAATGCCTCTTACCAAACCTTCCACAATAACATTACCGAAGTTCTCAAACTCGCTAGGCATAGCAAGAACAGAAAGGGAAGACAGAGCATCCTCTTTCTCCTGCCCAGAGATAAAGCCGGTGAATCGGACATTGGAAAGATTCAATCGAGCAGCCTCCTTCTTCAAGAATGCCATATACTCTTCATCACCTCCACCAATAATCAGAAGTTCAGCATTTTCCTTGACCTTATCTCCCAATTCACTCCAGGCATAAATCAAACCTTCTACATTCTTACGGCGAGAGATACGTCCTAAATATCCAAGGCGAAAAACCTGATCCTTTTTAGCTTTAGGATATTCTTTGATTTCCACCGGATTAGGCACGATGGCTATAGGCGAAGTTACCCCCAGATTACGGCAATGATTCATCTCATCTTCGCAAGTGACATGAACGCAAGCAGCACGATTCAAATCATCAAGCAATCTAATCTTCAAGGACATATTCTTAAACCAAGGCTTAGACTTAGCTATATCCTGAGGATAAAGCATACCTCTTGGGGTTATGACATAAGGCTTACCTTGCTTTCGAGCCACATCTACCAAGGCGTATGTATTATAAAGCCACACTCCCTGTGCCTGATAGATATCAAAATCGCCGCAAGCCTTTATTTCCTTCTTATAAGAAGGTGAATAGCTAAAGATATGCTCAATTGGTTTCTTGGCAAAATGAATAGGAACATCATTTCCTATCAACTTGCCATTCTTTTCCATTTCATACATCAATACATGAGTATCAACGCCAATGGCGTTTAACCCTCGCATTGTATTATATGTACTGAACGCTGGTCCGCCAGCATTCACGTCAAGAGTTCCTGTATATAGTACTTTCATTATGTTTAAAAATAAGTAACAGATTATAACTTCCAATTATTCGACAAATAGAAAGAATACCAACAGACTTATTTTTTGTCTTTATAGGTATTTCCCCATATAAATTCTACAATTTTATCAGGTAAAATATTTATAATATAAAGATATACCCAATATACACAAGCATTTTTTAAGCCGAAATGCTTTTTTCTAAAATAAAAATTAATAGAAGGTGGAGAACCTAAAGGAGAATTTAACTGCTTCAGTCTGCGCTTTAAAGAAACTCCCCATTTACGAACTCTACAAAAATTATTCGGATAACCTGCAGCAATTGGTTTGCTAGTAGAATAAACGTTTATACCATGTTCTTTAGCTGTTAATCCATAATCTACATCACCTAAGTCATGATGCAATATAGGATCAATAATACCAATCTTATCAACAACTGATTTAGGTATTAATACAACATTACCATTCATGTAAGTCACCTTTTGAGGAAACCCATTAGATTGCAATAAGATTTTATTTTCATTACTACCACCATACAGAACCAAAGTTCTTTCGAAATTTTCTATAAGACCAGTAATGATACAATCGCCACCTTTTTGCTGATTACATTCCATCAATTCTTGAAAGAAATACGGATACAACTCTATATCATCATTCAGCCAAAGATAATATTCATAATTACCTTTTACAGCTTCTTTCCAAGCTGTATACATTCCTCTACTCCAAAACAGATTTCCATTACCAGATACGACATGGACTTGGGGAAAATATTTGTGTAACATTTCGTTAGTTCCATCAGTAGAACCATCATCTGTTATATATACATCACAATCTGGCAGAATTCTAAATAAAGATTCCAAACACTTACGGGTTTTCTCCTTTCGATTAAAACATGTTAATATGGCGGCTATTTTTACGATTTCCATACTTAAAATATTATTTTATTCCAATTATCAAAAAACATACATGCCTTTTTACACACCCTCTATTTCCAATAGCAAGCTCCCTCTACAACTTGAGCATTTGAAGGAGTATCCACTTTTAAAGGATAAATCCAATTGTCATTAAAAAGAGGACGATAGTTTGTGTTTATATCAACACCAGGACGATAATGCAAAATATCACCATACTGCTTAACCCATCTATTACCTAAAATACCAAACAACAATTGTGTACCACCTGCTAAATGAATCGCTTGCTTACCCAGTCTTTTAACATATGCAGCAAGAGGTAAGCCATAGGCTCCACACCCTATAATACAAACATCAAAATCAATTTTTGAAATTTCATGTTCCATAAACTCCAATGCGTCAAACCAACTAGCAAACTGAGATTTACATCCAGCAATAGTTTGCACGGCTTTTAAAGTTTTTAATTCAAACTCTGGCAAAATATCATTATCCTTAAAAAGAGCATTACGCTTAGAGTATTGGAGACGAATAGTCTCTTCAAATGGATGGACAACCAAGACTTTCTTTCCTTTCAGATAGCGCGTCCAAGGACGCTTAACAAAAAAAGGATATAGCATTTCCAATTGTACCCGAATTACATCATCACGTAAAGGCATAAACTTTTCATAATATTGGTGACAAGCCAAAAGATCAATTTCAGGAATATCCTGCAAATATCTCTCTGAAAATTTAATTGCAGTATCCTCACACGGGGGAAATATACCCGACCAAAGACTCATTATTTTCCAATGATCTTTATTCCACCACGGAGTATGTGTATAATCAGTAATATAGTTAACACACTTTTTGAAGTAAGGTTCATTACTTTTTATACAAAGATAATTGTTTATACAATTTATTTCAGTTGTTCCAAACCTAGCAATCATACATGGTTTACCGGAACTTAGCAAAGCATAAATCTTATCATTTGAACTTTGTCTATCACAATCACATTCTGGATTCAGAAAATGCTTATGAAAAGATAGACGATATGCATGCTTTAATATTCTTATAACATAATCTCTTAATTCCATTTTTAATGTTTTATAAAAGGTAAACGTTTAATTATCAACATAAATACAAAGAAAAAGAACAAACTCTCCCAATAAAATCTAAAAATCCATTTTGATTCCCAAAGATAATAATGTCTATCAGAAAACCAATAGACAAAAGTGGTTGCATTAAAAATAAAAAACATAGAGAAGTACATCCTGTTTTCAAAAAATAACACAGTTGCATCTAACAAATAAAACAAGACTAGATACAAGGGAATTAAAACCAATATATATCCCCACCCCCATAGTGACATACCTAAACCTTGCAGAGTTCCAATTTTGACTCCTCCCAAAGGAACTCCTGGTACAGAAAGTGAGTACAACTTATCTGTTAAACTGTATTTTCTTAAATTTTTATCTATTTTTATTCCCAGCATATCTTTAACGGAACCTGGTAATACGTCTATAACTTCATCATATAAAGTTTTTCTCATTATTGGATTACTACATCCTCCTCTATCGGCATGAAAAAGAGATTCATCCAATATCTTCAAAGAACAAAATCTATTTAATATACTATTTGATAAATAATCCTCACTCCATAACAATGTATTATTTATAGTTGTTTCTTTAGCGTTTTTTTTACTTGAATCCATATAAGCAAAAGTCTCAGTAAAAACTTCAAGTCCACTTTTTCCATATCTCTCGTCACGACTCATAAGCATAGCTCTAGATATATCCATAAATGGACCAGTAAAAAAATAAATCACGAGACCATAAATTAAAATATTCTTTATCGTAAATAATTGCTTTAAATTTAATGGATAAAATAAGCTATAAACTATAATTAAGAAAAGGCCTGCAGAAAAACAAGAAATTGCAGCAGTACGCATATTAGTTGCTATACCTATGACAAAGCCGATGATTACAACTAATATAATTAATTTATTATTTGGTTTATATCTGTTTTTAATTATATCAAACTTTTGCATATAAAAGACAAAAACAACGGAATATGCAGAACCAAAAGCTAGACTTATTACTCTAAGTATCGGTGGCATATCGGCTCCAATATTTTCTCCGTCTTCATTATATTGACCAAAACTTAATATTATAAACATATGACAAAGTAAGGATATTATAATACAAGCCCACATCTCCTGATAAGATAGTTTTGAAAAAAAGCCAAGTCGGCTTAAAGAATTTTTTAATCTAAATTTTCTACTCATATTTCGATACAATGCATGAATTGATACCAAAACTACCTGTAGAATCAATAATTGACTAAATGTATAAAAGGGATCTCTTAAATTATAAATTAGAGGCTTAAACTCTATTAAAGTTGCAATTGGAGGTAACAACATAAAGAAGACACTATACATCAATAATGCAATGGTTGAAACGGAATAATTCAACAAACAATTAATGTTAAATACAATAGTGCCACAAATAAAAAGCCCCACAGAACACAGTAATAAAGCATATAAAGCATCTGTTGATGGAAAGAAAATTAACTCTAACGCAACTACAAATGCCCAAATGATCATTATAGCTTTCTTTAGAAGAACTATGTTATCTTCTATTTTTATTATATCAAGCATACTATTTAATTGAATCTAAAAATTTACTATATCTTTTTCCGTAAGCTTCCCACGATAAGTTGGAAGATATATCCCCAGCATAATTTCGGACACCATTTTGTTTTGAAGCCAATGAAAGAGCCATTTCTATGCTACTATGTAAAGCTTCTATAGAGTAATCGGACATTTCAATTATATACTCTGGATTCTTTACATATTTCTTTAAATCACGTCCACCAGTATTCTTAGAACATACAACAGGAAGGCCACAAGCTATAGCTTGGGCTTGCACCATCGCCAATCCTTCTGAAAGTGATGGGATTACAAAAGCTTTTGCCTTTGCATAATAATTCACTAATTCTTTCTGATCAACTGCGTCAACATGAGTAAAAAGATCATCTTCAGGAAACTTTAAATTAACCAAACTTCCTACATGAATTAATCTATAACCATATTTACGACAAACATCAACAAGATAATTAGAACCTTTCTCATATCTCCAACCACCAACATAAATTAAGTCATAATCACCACTCAAAGTAGTAGGATAGAATTGAGCCAAAGAAACACCATAAGGATTAACAAACAATTTCGTTTCTTCTATTCCATGTTTAACAAAACTCTCTCTAACATGATCTGTTGATATAGAGATATAATCAGCTATATTGTATTGAGTAAGCTCCCTATTTAAGAAATACTTTGGATATGTTTCATATTTACCAAACATTTTCAATTGTTCTACTACATGTTTACTGCCCCATTCTATAATTACTTTTGCTCCAAAATTTTTCTTAGCAGCCTCTAATGATTTCAAATAAACTGAGCCCAGGGCTATATATACATCACATGAACGCATAGTCTGTGCCACATAATAGTCCATAAATAAATTCCAAAATCTTTTAATTATATGAGATTTAGGAAATAATTTATTTAATACTAAAAAAGGAATTATCATCCATGTAAAGGAATGACAACAATGCTCTGGTAAACCAAAAGCCATACACCTTTTCTTTGGAACATAAGAATAAAATGCAACATCATGTCCCTGCTTTGAAAGTTCCCTTGCTAAATCCAATAAATGGAAACGATGAGTTGAAGCTATATTAATTTTCATAATCACAAAACATATATAATATTCGATTTCAAAAACTACCTAATCAAACAATAATTCATACCTCCCTTAAAATATCGGGAAATACCGAACATGTATTATATTATTTTTATTTCACAAAGCCTATAATCCTCCTAAACATTGAAAAGCACAGATAACGCTCTGTTGAATTCAATCCACATCCTAGAATTATTAGTATTAATGCAATACTATTAACCAACAATAATATCATCAATCCTATTATATTGTCTTGTAAATAAAAGGATAGACTATAACAAACCAAGCTATCTAAAACCGCTACAACAAATGAAGGAAGAAGTACTTCTTTAAACAGCTCTTTTGCCGTTAGAGGGCTAACTTTAACAGCAAAATAGGAACGCAAGACGCAACTAAGAATGTCCATAACTACTATTATACTAATGAACAAAACAGGACTGTTCCATATCTTGCTTACAGCATAACCTACAGGCAAAGATAAAAGATAAAAGCCCTCAGGAACTATCAGAAACCTAGTAATACGATTTGTTGCAAAAACAGCGGTTCTTATCGGTTCAAACAAAGCGTACGTAAGACTTATAAACACTGTACATTGCGCAAACTGAACCGCATAAGCAGGAACTTTACCTAGCCATAGATGCATCACATAATCTGTCTTAAAAAGAAAAGGGATCATAACAAAATAAATCAGAAATACTTCTAATTTACTTCCGCTATATACTAACTTTTTATGCCTGTCAAATTCTCCATTAGCATAAGTCTTCGTTATTTGAGGAGATATTGCCTTAAAGAGATTAAGGGCAAAAGAAAGTATCGAATTTTTAAGTTGCAATGAAATGCTATAAACCGCATTAATAGCCACTCCAAAAGTCCAATTTATAATAAAAACAATTCCTTGAGAAGACACGACTTGTAATGCTCCAGAAAAAGAAGAAACACCTGTAAACTTACCTATTTGTTTAAGTTGTTCCTTATCAATAATAAAATGGAACCGAGCTTCAGCAAACTTATAATGGCAGTAAATCTGATATATAACACGTATAACAATGCTCACAGCAGCCATCATTACACCATAAACTAATAGACGATTATCAAACCACGTTAATGTATATACTGCACCAAAAGTGAAAACAACCTGTAAGATAGAAATGACCGCAAAAGCATCCATCTTTTCATGAGCAATAATCAATGCATTATATGGAATACTTATCAAATTTACTATACATGTCAGAATAGATAATTGCAATACCCAAAAGGCAGAATTCATACTATGTTCAGGAATATTAACACTATAGTAGAGCATATAAACTCCTACTGCTTCTAGTAGTATGAAAACAATTGCAGACAGGAGGAATATGATATTCAGGGAAGAACAAAACACCATATTTGGCTTACCATCGGGCTTACCTGCTTCGAATGTAATAAAACGTTGTACCGCATTTGTTACACCCCCCGTAAAGACACTCACTAATCCAACAATACTTCCAACTACACCATATACACCCATATCCTCAACACCAAGGTTAGCCAGCACCAATCTTGTAATCCAAAGATTGAGCCACATGGTAAAGAGCATACGGACATACAACAGTAAACTGTTCTTTATAATTCTATTTTTATTATAATTACTTGACATGAAATGATTGACTTTCCTTTAAGTCTCTGACCTTCTTGTTTTCTTGTATGTATAATAATCACCACCAAGTAATGATTCTACTACAAGATTTTTATGAACACATTTTCGTTTTTTAAATTCCTTAGCCGGATTTCCACCAACTACAGACATAGATTCCACGTTCTTAACAACAACACTTCCACTTGATATCACCCCCCCATATTGGATTTTTTGACAAGATGGAAGTATCATCACTCGTGTTGGAATCCACACATAATCCTCTATGGTAAGACCATAATGTTTGTCCTCCCACTCCTCTGAATCTATATTATGTGAAGTTGTGAGAATCTCTGTTTCTGAACCAATAATCACATGATTTCCAATTGTAACAGGATTACGTAAATCAATCTTGTCTGTTTGAATACTTACGTGGTCTCCAATCTTTAAGTTAGAGTTTGCTGCCTTTGCTAGCGTCAACGGCATGACAACATTATCACCCACCGTTGCCCCCTTTTTCCGTGCAATTCGTACAGCTTTATCATACTTAAAGTGTTGCTTCCATCTTACTAATAAACCTAAAATATAACGGAAAGTACTCCTTTCCTTTATATCTTTTTCGTAATTTGTCATATACAATTATTAATTTTATTATTCAATAAAGTCAAGCTTAGCTTTTCCAAAACAAATCAAAGACGATACTTAACTTCCAAATTCCTTAATTCTCTGTTCCTCTTTTAATGAGCAAACAAGAAGCTGGCCGTGCTTCTCAGCCACGATATAGCCATCCAAGCCTTGAACTACCACCTTGCTTTCATCGGCTGCATGAACCACGCAGTTCTTGCATTCATACAGACGAATGTCCTTACCTACCTTAGCATTGCCATTCTCATCTTGCGGAAGCAAGGTACGGAGACTGCCCCAACTACCTAAGTCGCTCCATCCAAATTCAGCTGGCAGAGTAAAAATATCCTTCGACTTCTCCATCACGGCATAGTCGATACTTATCTTCTCGCAGGTTGGGAAGAGTTTGCCGACCACCTCTTTCTCCTTTTCGGTATAGAAAGAAGGAGCCATCTCATCCATGATGCTGGCAAGGTTTGGCTGGAAGGTACGGATTGCCTTGCTGATGGTATCAATGTTCCATACGAAGATTCCGGCATTCCAATAGTAGTTGCCAGCGGCAAGGTATTGCTCGGCAGTCTCCAGGTTTGGCTTTTCCTTGAAAGCTTCAACCTTGTAGATTTCATCTACGGATGTTGGTTCTGCTGCGGCGATATAGCCATAGCCTGTTTCCGGGCGGCTTGGCTTGATTCCGATGGTACCAATGGCGTTCTTATCGGATGTATAGCTCAATGCCACGCTGAGCACTCGCTGATACTCCGAGGTATTAATGACGAGGGCATCGGATGGTGTCACCACGATGTTGGCATTAGGATGCTTCTTCTGGATTGGCGATTCACATTGATGTAGTATAGACTATCTATGAAGTTTAAATCCGTTACTTATTCATTGCATCTCTTGAAAACTTACCAATATGTTACTTTCTCTTACTTTACTGCCTATATGAGCTTTTCGAGTACAAGAAACAACTATTGAATAACTATTATAAAAAGTAATTCTATCAACATGCTCCATCAAAGTCGCATCTAATTTTCCATAAACATTACGATTATCAACAGCTTCAAAGGAGAAAGAACCCGTTTTGATGTTCAAAGAAGTAAACTTACCTTCATAATAAACTTCATCCTCTCTATTCAAATCAAAGTTCTGCAAGACAGCCCTAACGTTTGCTATTTGATTTCTCGAAATTCTAGATTTGCAATCTACACCAACAAATGCATTATGCCAAGAAAATTGTATGCCAATCTGTTCTTCGTGGAGAAACTCAACAAAATCTGAATATTTCTTGACCAAATCTTTTCCATACTCGTCAGATATTAATTTTACTGAATCTTGATTAAATCCTGCGTTTAATACATTTACAAACTGTTGAGCAAATAAATCTCGTTCATCTTCCACAAGCCCCGATGGCACTTCTGTCGATTTTGGTTTAAGTATAATTCTAGCAGAGCCAGCCATTAAATAACGAACTTCGTAATCCGTGTCTAACTTCAGGGCTCTTGCTTTTTCCTCTTTAGCTTCACGGCTAGTTCCTTTCGGCAAATCGGCAATCATCTTTTTATTAAAAGATTGTGCCAAATCTTTTCTAATAGCTTCTATCTGTGGAAGTACCTTACATAGTTTATTCAACGCAATTGAGCCATATCCAATATCATTTCCATCCAAATGTAATTCAAACATTCCTGAGCGATTTTGTCTAGATAAAGAATCCAAGCAATCATAGTCATACTTCTCAAAACTATAGTAAGAATGTTGAGTTGGTAAGTATTCTTCTGGTAAGGATGATAAAGATACTATTCTTGTGTTAAGGAAATTTGAATCATCATCAACTTCTACTATGTAAACAAAGCGTTCATTCAATCCCAAAATAATATCTCTAAGACTTATTTTTTTATCCAAATAACTTTGAATTATGGTAGTATTTGTACGAAAGAACATCCATCGATTAAACTCTTCATCAACATCTACCCAATAAAACAGATAATCATCGCCTGCTTTACTTACAAAATGAGACAATAATGGACCATCATAATAAATTAAATCTGACATTTGAATTAGATTATCAAACTCAAATGAAATGCTATAACCTTCAAGATGTATCATACTACAAGTCTTTTATAATATGAATTTTACTATTTAAATTGCAGCTTGCATACTCAAACAAAGAAAAATGAGTATATTCTCCTATTTCAGACATCATACCATCGTTTTTATCAAGTACACAATTAGCAAGAGCATCACCACCAGTTTTTCTAAAATTTGGGGATGAACTCAAAATATTATAGAATCGTTCTTCAGCTTTTTCTGCATCAGTATAGCAAGATAAAGCATACCCCTTTATAGTTTTGTTCTTAAGCTTGCGTTTCGGGCTAGAAACATAAACTGGTAAGTTACTGTTCTGAGGATTATTTTTATAGACATAACGATATGATGTCAAATGTTCAATTGGGAACAATTCCGGCATAGAGACTTTGCCATCCGCAAGCATTTCATCTATTTCTTTCTGATATTTGTATATTTCATCCATAAACAAAATAGTCTATTTTAGCCTACAACAAATTATACTTTATTTTTAAAACCCCAAAAATCAACTTGAAAGAAATTCTATTATCTGGCAACAAAAGTTAATCTCGACGGAATATATCACGAGTATAGACCTTATCCTTCACATCATCCAGACAAGCATCATAGCGATTGGCGATGATAGCATGGCTCTGTGACTTGAAGGCTTCGAGGTTGTTCTCTACTCTACTACCGAAGAAGGTGCTTCCCTCTTCCAAGGTCGGCTCATAGATGATTACCTCTGCACCCTTTGCCTTGATACGCTTCATGATGCCCTGAATGGCAGACTGGCGGAAGTTATCACTGTTTGACTTCATGGTCAGGCGATAAACACCAATCACACAGTTATGCTCCTTGCTGGCATCATAGCTGTTATCATCAGCATAGCTATAGTAACCTGCCTTCTGAAGAACAGCATCTGCAATATAGTCCTTACGGGTACGGTTACTCTCAACGATTGCCTCAATCAGGTTCTCTGGAACATCGGCATAGTTGGCCAAGAGCTGCTTGGTATCCTTTGGCAAGCAATAACCACCATAACCGAAGCTTG
>ERZ1035044.103-NODE-103-length-20752-cov-28.347925_pt1 | contig 20752 bp, 16 predicted proteins | sample MGYA00520588_ERZ1035044 | MGnify/ENA primary metagenome ERZ1035044 (study PRJEB33766, sample SAMN09781698) | gut metagenome | biome: gut microbiome | host: Homo sapiens | place: Madagascar | study: EMG produced TPA metagenomics assembly of the PRJNA485056 data...
CCTACACCGCCAAACTGTATGCCAGCGGCACCAAACGCATTGCGCAGAAAGTGGGTGAAGAAGGGGTGGAAACCGCACTGGCAGCGACAGTACATGACCGCTTTGAACTGACCAACGAGGCATCTGATTTGATGTATCACCTGCTGGTGTTGTTGCAGGATCAAGGGCTGGATCTCGGAGAAGTGATTGATAATCTGAAGAATCGGCATTAACGCGTTGGCCCCCGCAGCAACGGCGGGGGTAGCATCTCTCAGGATTTGCTTTCCAGCAATGTAGTGTAGAGATTGACATAGGCGTCAATCATATGGTCGGCAGTAAACATCTCTTCAAAACGACGACGCGAGTTTTCGCCATAGCGGTTGGAGGTTTCCTCGTTATTCCAGAGCTCATTCATCGCCTCCACCAGCGCCTGGCTATCATTCGGCGGAATCACGCAACCACTCACTTTGTCCTGGTTAATGAAAGAGGTACCTGTACCAATCTCACAAGAGATCAGTGGCCTTGCGAAGCGTGCGCCTTCCAATAACGTAATACCAAACGCCTCAGAGCGCAGATGCGAGGGGAATACCACGCCCCGGCAGAGCTGGAAGAGAATGTACTTATCTTCGTCGTTGAGCATGCCGGTAAACATCACATTGCTCAGCCCGCGCTGCTGCGCTTCACGCCGCACTTCCGATTCCAGCGGCCCGCCCCCTACAACCACCACTGGCAGTCGGCTACGCTCAGCGGCATCCATCAGAATATGCAGCCCTTTGTAGTAGCGGAAAGTGCCGACGAAGAGAAAGAACTTATCGCCGACAGTTTCCCGCCAGTGCGCGACCCTCTGCGGATCGTGCTGCACGTCCTGCTGTTCCAGACCAAACGGGATCACCACCGTTTTATCCAGATATTTTTTCAGGGTCTGGCTGGAAGCCACATAATTGGGCGACGAGGCAACGATGCAATCTACGCCGCTGAGAAATCGCTCCTGCAGCGGCTGGTACAGCTTCATTAACCGTTTTTGTTTCACTATATCAGAGTGATAGGTCACCACAGTCCTGGCGTCAGGCCGCGCCGAAAGATGCAGCATATCCATAAAGGGAAACGGAAAATGGTAGTTGATGATATCGTAGTCATCTTTAATCAGCTTAAAACGCTTTAACGCTTTCAGCGAAAACGGCGTGGAGGCAATTTCAAAAAGCTGTTTATTATAAATGACCCGATGATCTTCGTAAGCGACAGGACCTGTATCTTTGTCCGGGCTAAAAGTGAAAACATCGGCTGCGATTCCCCGGCGGGCGCAGCCCTGACTTAGCTGATAAATTACCTGCTCAATACCGCCGTAGGTATCGGGATAGTAAGTCTTATAGACGTGTAGAACTCTCAACTGACACCCTTAGAGTAATTTATAGGCGTTAATGGTCTGTGTCGCACAGTTCTCCCACGAAAACTGTTTCGCCTGAGCAAGACCGCGCGCGGTGGCGATTTCCCGCCAGCTATCATCTTGCAGGCTCTGCAAAATTTGCGCGCTAATCGCGTCTATATCATTAGGATCGGCAACGAGGCCGGCATCGCCAACAACCTCAGGCAAAGAGGTGACATTGGAGCATACTACCGGCACACCGCAAGACATCGCTTCAAGAATAGGTAAACCGAATCCCTCGTAGAAGGAGGGATAAACAAAGACTCTGGCCGCTGCGTACAGATACGGCAGGTCTTCATCCGGAACATATCCGAGGTAACGGATCCAGCCTTCCCGAGTACCGAGCTCGACTAACTGCCACAGCACATCGTCTTCCCAGCCGCGATAGCCGCTAAGGATTAGCGGATAGCGCATGCGGATCTCCATCGGTAGCAGCTGATAGGCATGCAGCAGGCCTCGGATATTTTTACGTGGCTCCATAGTGCCGATATATAGCGCGTAGGCCTGCCACGCCAGCTGATATTTCTGCAGTACCGGCAGACACTCTGCCGGGCTGCGTGGGATATAGTCACTGCTGCAGGCTAGCTTGGTGGTTACGATCCGCTCCTCCGGATAGTTGAACAAGCGGATAATTTCACTGCGCGAGAAATCAGAAACGGTCAGGATCAGCTTTGCCGAATCCAGACTCTCATGCAGGGACTTCTCCATATAGCGAACCCGATCTTTTGGATGATATTCCGGGCAGGTAAAAATGGATATGTCATGAAACGTGGTCACGGCGCGTTCCAGTTTATGCGGCAGATAAAAATTGGGGCCATGGTAGATATAATCCTTATAGTCGCGCAATGCCCACGCCTGGCGCCGCGGATGCAGCAAGCGATAAGCCTCAATCAACAGCGTCTGTCGGCGTAGAAACGCCGACAGACGACCATGATTGCTGGCTTTGGTATCGCTTTTATTCTCCACCAAAGGGATCTGTTCTATAAACGACGCACCGTGAAATAGCTTTAATTCTTCAATTTCGCGGGCGACCGCCAGCCGCTTAACCAGCTCCAGGGAATACCGACCGATGCCCGTTAATGGGTATTTAATTGGCTCAGTAGCAAAAATAATTTTCATAATAAATGACACATTATCTAACCCCTCTTGTATTCAAAGGCAAAAAATACAAGAGAGATATTTTTATTTAAAATATTTAGCTTTAGCTAAGCCTTGACACATATTAACCAGACGGCGTGAAACAGCTTGATAATCATGTTGTTCCCGCCATGCATCGGCACGTTGTTGAGTCCTGGTTGCCCAAGAGTTCTGTTCACGGATGGAATTCAGGATCCGGTCAATCCCCTGACTGATATCATCGACGCTGCATCCATCAAATTTAAAGACGGCATCGTCCAAATCATCAAATATCGCCAGGGGCGTTACCGCAACAGGTTTTTGAGTCGCCATACCATAACGTACCGCCCCGCTAGCAGACTCCCCAGTATTCTGATAAGCAAAAATCAGAAGATCGGCTTCTGAAAGCAACCGCAGACTCTCCGCATCAGGTAGGAAATCATTATGCATCTCAATCAGATCGGTAACACCTAACCGCTGAGCAGCAGCTTTAAGCTCTGCCACCAGATCGCGTGACTCCCCAACAGGATACTCTGCGTTCACCAGTCGTAAACGAACCGGTTTACCGGCTTGCTTGAGTCTATGGACGGATTCTACTAGTTCCATCAGGCCCTTATGCGGTAAGCAGAAGCCATAGCTCGCAATTAGCGGTAAAGACTGCTGTTGACGTGTGACGCTCGCTGCGGAGTAGTTGATAACACCGTGCGGGAATAAAGCAACATTCGCAGTTAAGCCTAAATCTTTAAGGCGGTTCATATCGGCAATCGAATGCACCAACAACCGGTCGCAAAGTGCCAGCGCCTCTTTCATTTCAGCAAGACGGAAATTCCAGCTCGGCTCTTTTTCCAGCGGATCCACAGTTGAGTGCATCGTCATAACAACTGAACGACCGGCGTCATGCTGGCGACGAATAAACGCCGACAGTTCTCGATGATTAAAGAATCCATAGTTGAATTGGATCACAATGACATCGAGTCTCAGAGCATCAATGTGTGGCTGGAGGTTTTCCAGATAGTTGCTCTCTTTACCTACAATCCAGTTGCGAAGTACAAACTCTTCGTCTGCACACACAAGATCGCCAGCGCTGACCTGGGGAGCAAAAACAACATCCGCGCCATGAGGTGCGCTTTCCACCAGATGCTGGGAATAGGTTGCGATCCCACATTTCGTGTTCCAGGTCGTCACCCAGCCAATGCGCGCCCGATGCTGTGCAATATCAATATGCGCACGCAGAGTCTTGACCGCCTGGCAAGAACGATCAGCCACCGCTTTCCAGGTAAACTGCTGCAGAAGAAGCTCGCGACCATCATTGGCCATGTCACGCAGCACTGATTTATCGGTTGAGGCTGCCGCTTTTAATGCATCTGTTAAGTTGTCAATATCCACACTGGCCCAGGCTGAGGAAAACAGACCAAAGTGCGTTTTTACCCGAGTGAACTGATAGTCAACCAGCCATGAATTTTGAGAATTAACAAAATCAAGTTGCCCGCTCCAATTGGTGACGATAGCCGGTAGCCCACTCAGCATTGCTTCAGCAATAGGTAAACCAAAGCCTTCAGCGCAACCTGGAGCAACCAAAACATCACAGCTTTCATAAAGCCCTTTAAGCTCGGTGGCTGACATATCCTCTTTGATCACTTCAACTTTGGGATAGTCTATGAATTGAGCCTGGGCCTGAGCCAGCCATGCGTCAATTTCATTGTGCGGATTGTTAAAAGTCTTAATGATTAAGATAACATTGTCACGACGAGTGAACGCCTTCCCCCAAGCCTGAAGCATTGCCTGTATCCCTTTGCGTGGGAAACAAGAAGAGACGTGCAGGAAACGGAATGTTCCGTGATCCACATCTTTTGTCGTCTCGGCTGGGATATTGAGCCAATGGTCACAGCCATTGCCAACAACAAATGCGGGCACATTCAGTCCGTTATCAATCAGTATTTTACGAACATGTTCCGAAGTACACAGCACTCCGTCAAGTTCCCGATTAAATTCATTGATCCACGGTTGCGGAAAGCCCGTTTCTTCCCAAGCATAACAATGAAGGAATTTTACTTTGGCATCCATTTTGGTAACCCGCGGTGGATAGATATTTCTGCTAATAATATCTATCTTTTCGTTACTCTTGCGGGTCTGACATTGATTATAAAATGCCAGAAGATCACTATTTTCCGACTGTGCCATAAACGAGGCATCTGGGGCAAAATCACCTGGTCCTTCAGTGGAATGCAATAAAACCTCTACACCATCGGCTGAGAGTGCCCGGGCAAATTCGCGGTTGACCAACGCCAGACTATATGAGCTATCGAATGGGCCTTCCACACGCCAGTTCAGCGATTTATCGTCGATTTGATAAAGTTCTGCCGTTTTCAGATTGTAATCAATGGCCGTTGCGCACAAGCGCAGATCGCGGTCATCTGGCTGCCCTTGTGAGATAGCAAGGATCTTCTGAATCAAAGCTTCAGGCAAAACCTGCGCAGTACCGGTGTCTTCTACCGCGATCTTTTCGAAAGCTTCCAGAGCAGTCACCGCAGCTTTATCCCAAGAGAAATTACGCGCTTGCTGCTGCGCCATTTCTTTCAGACGCGCGAGGAAGGTATCATCAGTCAAACATTGCGCGATCTTATCCCTCATGGAAGAGACAGAATACGGGTCGAATAATGCCTCAGGATTACCGATGACTTCAGGAATACTGGTGACATTTGAGCCAATCACCGGCGCACCGCACGACATTGCTTCCAGAACCGGCAAGCCAAAACCTTCATGTAGTGAAGCAAAGATGAACAGCTTACATAGGCGATAGAGCTGGATCAGCTCATCTTCCGGCACATAACCAGTGAGTACCAGTTCGCCCTGCTGTAAACCATTACCTGACGCAAGGGATTCCAGATACTGACGATCACCGATGGAAAGCTTACTGACGATGACCAGTTGATGACTGCGACGTAAGGCATCACTGAGCCCGGCATAGGCCTCAATCAACCGTTTAAAGTTTTTCCTTGAGTCAAATCCTCCGGGCGCATACAACATGAACTCGCGCTGAATACCGTAATGGCCAATGACGGTCTCTTTTTCGCTCGCTGCCACCTCCGCCATACAAAACTGAGAATCGACTGCGGCTGCAATATTCTGCACATGATCGCCCTGTAAATGCAGATGCTCGATCGCTTCCTGTGCGGTATAAGCAGAGTTAGTCAACAAAAGGTCAGCGTTTTTTAACCACTCAACTTTCTGTAAATAGTAGGGTTTGTATACATCGTCCTGCAGATAGGTTTCCGCCTGCACGAGGGGGATAAGATCGTGGTGCAGTACGGCTACTTTATACTGACGACTAAATTTGTGTACCGATGTAGCCGCATCGTCGACATGACCTTCAAACAAACTCGTAATGAAAACGACATCTGGACACAATGATTCAAGAAACGCTTCCCGAATCAGTTCTGCGCTCTCCCGACGCCATTCATTACCTTGGTCCATCGCACGAACAGGGCCTACGGCATGCCATACGACTATATTTTCTGCCGGCAGGAGATCGGCAAATTGCGCCTTAATATCTGCAATCGACTCATCCAGCATGGCGGATAGCGCGATGAAAATCTCATGCCGGCTGTTATTTCTGATTATGCCTCTGGCGATTGCGATACTATAACGACCGATGCCACGAAAGCGGCTTTCCGTCTGTGCGCCTTGTAAATCTATGACAATACGCATCGTTATTTCTCCGTATTTTTATTTTTTAATTCGTTATAAATACTCATCGCGCGACTTGTCATTTCTTCAGTACCCACATCATATCTTCTGGACTGCATCATCATCGTGTCAGATTGCACCAGCATTACGCGTTGGAACAAACGTTGTAGCAATGTATAGCAGCCAGTTTTTCTCAGAACCTTAAACAGATAAACCTTAGACTTAGGGTAACGATGGAAAAAGACCAGCGAGAGCGCCATCCCTTTGCGCAATATTTTTTTCCCAGCCCTACGGGCTCGCACTTTAGCCCCTTCCTGACGTAATAATTGACGTTGCAAAGACAACCAGCGTAGTGGTTGAGTAATACGCCATGAACGACTGTTATGTAAATCCGCCATTTGCTGATGAAGCTGATGGTTCTGATCGATGACATGACTCAGATCGTCAACCTCACCTTGCAACGTCTGAATAGTCTCTGACATTTGGCTTATCTGTTGCATATAGGTTTGGTTCAACGTCTCCAGCCGTGAGACAACGGACGAAAACTGTTGGCGCAAAATCGCATCGTAACGGTTGCTCAGAGCATCCAGCGTCAGACCGTACTGCTGGGTAAACAGGGTGTCAAAGCGTTCAAGAATATCTGTTGGCGCTGCTTTCTGAGCAATGATGCTGTAGTCGGGGCTCACCCCTTTGAGTACATCGACCAAATTAACGGCTGCATCCGGAGATTGAAGAACCTCTTTTTCCTGCAGACGAACGGTAATTGCTCGGGTAAAACCATAATGAATAGGTAAAAACTCAAGCAGTGGCGGTGGCAGAGGATGATTATGCGTTGGATCCATATAAAATGAACAGGTGCCGACGCTTACATTCTCCGGGTTCGGCGTTTCGAGGATCAGCAAACCACCTGGTTTCAGCACCCGTAGGGTATGCATGGCGAGTTGCTGCAGGACCTCAAACGGCAAATGCTCAGCAATATGAAAACCGGTCAACGCTATCAGGCTCTGATCCGCCTGACTTTGCAAAAACTGCAGACAATCCATTTTCTGCACATTCAGTCCGGCCTCCCTGGCGCGCGCCAGCATGCCATCATCGAGATCGACGCCGATGTTCGCAATGCCATTTTCAGTCAGGATCTCCAACCATTCGCCACGTCCGCAACCAATATCCGCAATCACGCCATCAGGATAAATGTCCTTCAGACCTGCAAGAAAAGGTAAATAAAAACTCAAGCGGCGCTTGATTTCTTCAACCGAACCTCTGTGTCGTTCTTCAAATGAACGATAAAACGACGAACCCATTAAGAAATCTCCAGTTCAGGCGGCAACCAGGACACGCCGACAAACTCTTGTTGTTCCGTGTTAACGACGTTGAATACCACGGCCAGATCGCGCCATTCATAGTTTTTGCCGAGGTGCGTACTGGAAGTATGCAACGCGACAGCGACAGAATAGGAGCCAACCCCCAATCTCGCATCGAAAGAAAATAAGAACGAACGCTTTTCTCCTTTTTTCAGGGAGGTGAGTGTCTGATTGAGATGGTACGTATTGGTCCCGAAAATCGGCTGCCCAAGTCGATCCTTAATCATATATCCGACAACAAGCTCAGGAATATCGTCCTTGACCTCAACGTTGACCTGCAAGCTGACACGATGCCCTACCGAAACAAATTCAGTCACATTGCCCTGTTCATCGAGAAGATGAACCTCAGAGATAGTCACCTCACCAGTGCCTGAAACAGTTTGCGTTTTACCATTATGCTCAACTTGTTTAATGGACTGATTTTGTTTATCGGCCAGAAGAGCATTGTAATAATCCATCACTGCTTCAGGTTCACCTTCCATTTCAATTTGGCCTTTATTCAATAAAATGGCCCGGTCGCAAATGCTTTGGATCGCTTGTTTATCATGGGATACCAGCAACAGCGTGGTCCCTTCCTGACGAAATTTTCGAATACGCTCAAAGCTTTTATGCTGGAAATATGCATCCCCAACAGATAATGCCTCATCGATAATTAGCACATCAGGACGGATAGCCGTCGCTACACTAAAAGCTAATCGAACTTGCATCCCACTGGAGTAGACGCGCACAGGTTGATCGATATAGTCCCCAATCTCAGCAAACTCTTCAATTTGCGGCATCAGTTCAGTTATTTTCTCTGACGATAACCCCAACAGTTGCCCAGACATATAAACATTCTGCCGACCAGTGAAATCAGAATGAAACCCCATCCCCAATTCGAGTAATGCAGCGACACGTCCGGAGATTTCAATTTCTCCAGTCGTCGGCCTGGACGTCCCGGTTATGAGTTTAAGCAGGGTACTCTTGCCTGCACCGTTGATACCGATAATACCGACAGCCTCGCCCGGAGCGACTTCGAAATTAATATCGCGGAGGATCCATTTCAAATTATGGCGTTTGGTATTCAGAGGGGATAACCATTCGATCAGTCTCCCGGTCTTTGAGTGATACTGGCGATACGCCTTACCGACATTATTTACTCTGATATAACTCATTATAATTCATCCACCATATCCGCCGCATGCTTGCGGAACATCCTGAAACCGATGACGCAGAAAATAATGGCGAGAGCCAATACTGGCCATAGCGAATACCAGTTGGGGGCCAGATGATAGGCGAAGATGGACTGATAAGATTGCATGATCCGAGTCATCGGGTTATACATCATCAGATTTTTTGCCCATGCAGGTAATGAATTCAGTACATAAACAATGGGTGTGAACCAAAACCAGAATTGCAGCGCAACGCCAACCAGTTGCCCCACATCCCTGAAAAAGACGTTCATGACACCAAGGATCATCCCCAGCCCACCGGCAAACAGGATCTGCAAAAGCAGGACCGGTATCACCGAGAGAAAGAGCCAGCCGGGGAAGTTACCGGTGACAATGATAAAAATTAGAAACAGACTGAAAATAATCGCGAAATTTAGCACCGCCGATAACGTCACGATGATCGGCAGACAGATTTTCGGAAAACTGAGTTTCTTGATCAGATTAGCATTGTTAATAAATACGCTCTGACCTTTATCCAGCATCTCAGTAAATAATCCCCAGGTCAGTACCCCGGAACAGAGATAAATACTATAGGCAAACGACCCGGTATTATCGGGCATTCTTGCCTTCATCACCTCGGAAAAAACCAGGGTATAGACCAGAATCATAGAGAGCGGTTGTAAAACGAGCCATAGTGCGCCCAGCATACTAGTTTGATAGCGTGCCTGAAAATCACGTTTAACACTGCTCCAGATAAATCCCCGATAACGATAAATCGTCGTTAGTAAATCTCTCACCTTATTCCCCGCTTAACAGGTGTAACAGCTCGGTCGTTTTTTCATTCATAAGCGCCACATCAGCTCTGGACTCAACGTTCAGACGCACCACCGGCTCGGTGTTAGACGTGCGCAGGTTAAAGCGCCATTCAGGGTATTCAATACTGATCCCGTCCGTTGTGTCGATGTGTGCAGCCGCCGGCTCATACTGCGCCCGGATGCGGGCGATCGCCTCAGCAGCATTACTTAGCTTGCGGTTGATCTCTCCCGACGCAGGGAACGCCTTCTGGCGGTCCGCCACCAGCGATTTCAGCGAGCTGTTCTTCAGACACAGCAGCTCCGCCACCAGCAGCCACGGGATCATCCCGCTATCGCAGTAGGCGAAATCGCGGAAGTAATGGTGCGCACTCATCTCCCCGCCGTAGATAGCGTCTTCCTGACGCATCCGCTCCTTGATGAACGCATGCCCCGTCTTCGACATCACCGGCTGGCCACCGTTGCGGGTCACGATGTCTACCGTGTTCCACGTCAAGCGCGGGTCGTGAATGATTTTCGCTCCCGGCTGCTTCTGCAGGAACGCCTCAGCCAGCAGGCCGACAATGTAATATCCCTCGATAAACGACGCCTCGTCATCGAACAGGAAGCAGCGATCGAAGTCGCCGTCAAAGGCAATCCCCATGTCGGCCTGATGCTCGCGCACAGCGTCGGCGGTATCCTGGCGGCACTCCGGCAGCAGCGGATTCGGAATACCGTTAGGGAAATGGCCATCCGGCTGGTGATGCACCTTGATAAAGGTTACCGGCACCCCAGCCGCCGCGAAGCGTTTCTCCACCTCATCAATCACGTGCCCCGCAGCCCCGTTTCCGGAGTTCACCACCAACTTCAGTGGACGGGTGAAGTTCGCGAAGTCCACGTAGCTCATCAGATGGTCAACATACTCCTTCAGTACCGATATCTTGCTCAGGGTCCCGCGACGCGCCGGGTTCACTGGCGGGAACTGATTTTCCTCCGCCAGGCGCTGGATATCCCGCAGGCCGGTGTCGCCGCTGATGGGCTTCGCATTCGCGCGCACCAGCTTCATGCCGTTGTAGTTCATAGGATTGTGGCTCGCTGTCACCTCGATGCCACCATCTACCCCAAGGTGGAAGGTGGCAAAGTAAATCTCTTCGGTACCGCTCAGGCCGATGTCCAGCACGTCGGTACCGGCATCCATTAACCCGCGGGCCAGCGCCAGCTTCAGCGACTCGCTTGTGAGGCGCACATCGCCCCCCACCACTATCTTCCCGGGTTTCAGAAATTCGCCGTAGGCGCGACCGATACGGTAGGCTATGTCCTCGTTCAGTTCCTCACCCAGTTCACCACGGATGTCATAAGCTTTAAAACAAGTTAACTGTGTCATTCTGCGTCTTGTCCCGAAAATAATTAGCAACGACCATACTGGTCTTTAATACGAATAATGTCGTCCTCGCCAAGGTACGCCCCCGACTGGATCTCCAGCACTTCCAGCGGAATACAGCCAGGGTTTTCCAGGCAGTGCTCGGCGCCAATCGGAATAAAGGTGGACTGGTTCTCGGACAACAGGAACTGCTTACCGTTGACAGTCACCTGACCGGTGCCGGCGAGAATAACCCAATGCTCGGCGCGATGGTGGTGCATCTGCATCGAGAAGGCACCGCCTGGTTTCACCGTGATGCGGTTGACGTTGAAGCGCGGGGTCTGGACCACCACGTCGCAGCGGCCCCAGGGGCGGTAAATCTCACGGTGGCGCTTGTACTCGCTGCGCTGGTTCTGCTTGAGGAACTCGACCGCCTTCTTCACGTCCTGGGAACGCTCGCGATTCATCACCAGCACGGCGTCCTTAGTGCTGACAATCACCAGATTCTCTACGCCAATGGCCGCCACTAGCTTCTCGTCGCTGTTGATGTAGCAGTTTTCGCTGTTGTGTACCCACGCGTCGCCACTAAGGACGTTGCCCTGATCGTCTTTCGGGCTGACCTCCCATAGTGCGGACCAGGAGCCAACGTCGCTCCAGTCAGCATCGAGACCGACCACCACCGCATCAGCGGTTTTCTCCATAACGGCGTAGTCCACGGACTCATCCGGGCACTCGCAGAAAATATCATGTGGGATATTGATGAAATCGCTGCCATTATCGGCGGCATTCACCGCAGCCTGGCAGGTTTCCAGGATATCCGGACGGTATTTGGCCAGCTCGATGAGGTATTTCTTGGCGCGGAACATAAACATGCCGCTGTTCCAGTAATACTCCCCGGAGGCGAGGTAAGCCTCGGCGCGCTCGCGGTCCGGCTTCTCCACAAAGCGGGCCACCTGGTACGCGGAATGGGCACTATCGGTGAGCGCCATGCCGCGCTGAATGTAACCGTAGCCAGTTTCCGGGGCATTCGGCACGATACCGAAGGTGACCAGATGACCTTCATCAGCATACTGCTCGGCGACCCGGATAGCGTCGTGGAAGGCCGACTGGTTATTGATGATGTGGTCGGCGGCGAGAACCAGCATCAGCGGGTCGTCACCGTAGCGGGTGGCCTGAAGGGCCGCCAGTGCGATGGCCGGCGCGGTGTTGCGCCCGACCGGCTCAAGTATAATGTTATTCGACAGCTTATTGAGCTGGCGCAGCTGTTCAGCCACCAGGAAGCGATGCTCTTCGTTACAGATGACCATCGGTTCATGGATTTCCAGACCCGAGAGTCGGGTGATGGTTTCCTGCAGCATGGAGTTCTGCCCGAACAGGCGGAGGAACTGTTTCGGATAAAGCTCGCGTGACATCGGCCAGAGACGACTGCCGGTACCACCAGCCATAATTACAGGAAGTAACATAATGAAATCCTTAAATAAATAATTGTTTTATTTTACTATCAATCAATCGACCAACGGGTTGAATGGCCTTTTTCAGGTACGCTACCGCCATTGGCTATCGCAACCAAAATGCGTAGTGCTCCAGGCTAAACGCCACCCTCTTTCGCTTCAGAATGTCGGCAGCCCCTTCACTCAGCGGTCTCAAAAACCATCCTTACGGAACGGGCATCCTGAAAACCTAAAAGCAGAGATATGTCTCAGGGCATATCTCTGCTTTTAATATGTATCTGTTCCTCACCAGGCCACGAAACGCCCCACAATTTCCACATTTGCCGCCAGATTAACCATCAGGACCTTCTCATTTACGCGGGGCAAAACACATGCTCTCACCGCCATCAACAAAAACGAATCAAGTGATTTACCGATGCCGGCAACCATCAGAAAGGGGCATTTACGATACGAGGAAAGATAAGAAGAGACATCGTATTCGCCGCCAGAGAAGCAGCGCGCGTTCGGGCTTGACAGCTCTTTGCACACGACGACGGCGTTATGTTGCGAATGGTGGGATAAACGACTCATGCCTCTACACTGCACATTCCACAAAAAAATCTTCGAAGATTATAGCGTTGCATGCTGGGAAAAAAAATATAAAAGCCGACTAATTAATGGATTACTCAAATAATACACATATTAAACATTTACCAAACCAATTAATTATAATCAATTGATATATAAGTAAAAATGAAGAAAGGCATGACATTTTTTGCCTGGTTGCTAAATAATCTGCTGATAAAAAAAACAGATTTGTACAAAATTACGCCATGTTCGCTGTGAGTACCCCCGTTTTGCAATGGTACATACTAACCAATGAGGTGCCTGATTTAATGTATCACCTGCTGGTGCTGTTGCAGGTTCAAATTCTGGATTTAACAACAGTGATAGTGATTCTGCGCACGCGCATCAGTGAGTTGCGGGGTAGGCGGATGTGATGTTGCTGTCACTTCCGGCAACAACTCATCCGTCATTGCCCGGTGTGCAGGTTTATCGTGCCTACAAATTTTCTCAACATATGTAAGCTGGATAAGATACGCCGGCATCGCATCCGACAAAAAAACGGGCACGGTGTGACCACCCTGCCCGCTTTCTTTTAGCTCAAAAAATCACTTCGCGTTGTAATTACGCAGCGCGTTACGCCCCAGCACAATACCAGCGCCGACTATGCCACCCAGCAGCACCGCCAGAATCAAGGTGATTGCCTTCTTAGGGCTATCACGACGAATGGGTAACGTAGGTTTCATCACATAGCGGTAAGCGTGAATATCAAGATCATCAACCTTTAAGCTTTCGATATCCAGCAGGTTTTGACGAGTCTGATAGTAGGTTGACGAGAACACCAACGGACGGCTCGCTTCGTGCTTAACCATCGACTCCAGTGCATCACTCCCCAAAAGGAACATGGTATCCTGGGTCACGTCCTGTGTCTGCTGAATCTGCGGCTTTGTCACCTGCGCCTGATTCGCATACTGCAACGCTTCCTGAATTTGACGAATACGCAGCTCTTTTTGCTCCTGAGCGACCACTTCCTGGGTCTTCAGAGAATCCTGCAAGTTTTTCATACGCAGCGCGATGTTGTCTTTCAGATCTTTTTCAAGTTCTTCATTTACCTGGTCGTCAACTTGCTGGATATATTGAGCCAGCTGTTTCTGCGCAGCTTCAGGCGATTGCCCAACATAAGACACCGCTAAAGGTAATGACTGATTTTTAACAGTAGGTTCAATGGTCAGTTTTTCAGGTTCTTCCTGATTATCAAGCGTTTCTGCTAATGCAGAAAATGTCGTGCTGAAGCGACCAATTAAAATCGACTGGATCTCAGACACTTTCGGCGCGGCTGAACCATAAATCACATTTATGGCATTGTTATAACCAGCGATTTGCCCCACATCAGGTTGAGTAACGATAGCTGTGGAAGTCCATTTTTCTTTGGCAACGACCAGATATCCTATTGCCAGGGCAATAGCGACAATGACAGAAATGATGATTGTCATCTTGCCACGCCATAGTTGCACCAGTAAATCAATCAAATCAATCTGTTCCGGGTCAAGGTTTTGCCCAGAAACATTATTATTTTCTACTCTCATCATTACCCTAACGGACGTTATAATTTTAGGTCTGCATAGTGTAGTGATAATCTTAGTGAATACTATAGGATAAATGATAAAAACAATGAATTATTGCACGGGTTACAAAAGACAATCAGGGCGAAACCGCCCTGATCAAAGAAGATTAGTCGCTGCCAAAGAGATCTCGTGTGTAGACTTTGTCTGCCACATCCTTAAGTTCTTCTGCCATACGGTTGGAGATAATAACGTCGGCTTGTTGTTTGAAGGTCGCGAGATCACGTTCCAGGCGAGAGTTGAAGAATGAGTCTTCTTTCATCACCGGCTCGTAAATGATAACTTCAACGCCTTTCGCCTTGATACGTTTCATAATCCCCTGAATGGAAGACGCACGGAAGTTATCTGAACCGCTCTTCATAATCAGACGATAAATACCCACCACTTGCGGCTTGCGTGACAAAATGGCATCGGCAATAAAATCTTTACGCGTGCGGTTTGCATCGACAATTGCCGAGATCAGGTTATTCGGCACAGACTGGTAGTTCGCCAGTAACTGCTTGGTATCTTTCGGCAGACAATAACCACCATAACCAAACGACGGATTGTTGTAATGGTTGCCAATACGCGGATCGAGACAAACGCCTTCGATAATCTGGCGAGTATTCAGACCTAAACTTTCTGCATAGCTATCCAGCTCATTAAAGTACGCTACGCGCATCGCCAGATAGGTATTAGCAAAAAGTTTAATCGCTTCTGCTTCAGTGGAGTCGGTAAACAGGGTCGGGATATTTTGCTTAATCGCGCCTTCCTGTAACAACGCAGCAAAACGTTCTGCGCGTTCTGAACGCTCACCAATGACAATACGTGACGGATGAAGGTTATCGTAAAGGGCTTTACCTTCGCGGAGGAATTCGGGTGAGAATATAATATTTTCAGTGCGATATTTCTTATGCATCGCTGCGGTAAAACCAACGGGAACCGTTGATTTGATGACCATAACCGCATAAGGATTTATCTCAACTACGTCTTTAATTACTGATTCTACACTGGATGTATTGAAATAATTATTTTTAGGATCATAGTCTGTTGGAGTGGCGATGATGACATAATCAGCATCCCAGTAGGCTTCATTTTTATCTAATGTGGCATTAAAGTGTATTTTATCTGATTGCAAAAACTGCTGAATTTCCTTATCAACAATAGGAGATATCCGATCATTCAGCATAGCAACGCGTGACGGTAAAATATCTAATGCCACAACCTCATGATTTTGTGCGATTAGAAGCCCGTTTGACAAGCCTACATAGCCAGTACCGGAAATGGTGATTTTCATTTCATGCTCTCAGAATTAACTTAACTGTGAATCATGATGTTTTTAGCATCCTGATAAGAGCTAAAAGTTTTAACGCTACGTTGTTCGATGGTCAACGCAACGAAAAACAATTCAGATTTTCTTTATAAGAATAGCTGATATTTATTAAGTTAATATTAAGCAGTGAAATTTAGTCTATAAGATAAATGGCAAATAAATATCCTCCGGCATAGCCGGAGGTTTTTCAAATGCGCCTATAAGGCTCTCTTACCAGCCGCGCCCTAACAGGCGCACACGATCTGACATTTGCATCCAACTTCGTTACTTACGGCCCGTAAACGGGCTGCCCGGATAGGGAATCGATAACTGCTCTCCCATTTTATCCTCTTCAAGCTGGTGCTTTATGTAATCCTGTATATTCGCCGTGTTCTTACCCACTGTATCGACGTAGTACCCTCTGCACCAGAACTCCCTGTTCCTGTATTTGAATTTCAAATCACCAAACTGCTCGTAAAGCATCAGACTGCTTTTCCCTTTCAGATATCCCATAAACCCGGATACGCTCATTTTGGGCGGGATCTCCACAAGCATATGGATATGATCTGCACAGCATTCAGCTTCCAGAATCCGTACGCTTTTCCACTCACACAGCTTTTACTGCCTATTGCTCTACGCTTCTCTCTGTAGAACACCTGTCTTCGGTATTTTGGCGCAAAAACTATGTGATATTTACAGTTCCATCGGGTGTGCGCTAAGCTCTTTTCGTTCCCCATTGGGACCCCCTTTTGATTTCTTGTTTGACACTTGCAGTTACCAGACCGCAAGGTGTTTTAACAAATCAAAAGGGGTTTTAATAACTGGCTCAAAGCTGAAAGCTTTCCGGAACCCCCAGCCTAGCTGGGGGTTTTCTGTGCACAAAAAGCCCGACGCAATATACGCCGGGCCTCAATTTTATTGTTGGTTAAATCAGATTAATCCAGCCATTCGGTATGGAACACACCTTCTTTATCAATGCGCTTATAAGTATGCGCACCGAAATAGTCACGCTGTGCCTGGATCAGGTTCGCAGGCAAAACAGCGGCACGGTAGCTATCATAATAAGCAACCGCAGCGGCGAAGGTAGGAACCGGGATACCGTTCTGTACTGCATAAGCAACGACATCACGCAGCGCCTGCTGGTAGTCATCGGCAATTTGCTTGAAGTACGGAGCCAACAGCAGGTTAGCGATCTGCGGATTTTCGGCATATGCATCGGTGATTTTCTGCAGGAACTGCGCACGGATGATGCAGCCAGCACGGAAAATCTTCGCGATTTCACCGTAGTTCAGATCCCAGTTGTACTCTTCAGACGCAGCACGCAGCTGAGAGAAGCCCTGAGCGTAAGAAACGATTTTACCCAGATACAGCGCACGACGAACTTTTTCGATGAACTCACCTTTGTCGCCTGCTGGCTGCGCTTGCGGGCCAGAGAGAACTTTAGACGCGGCTACACGCTGATCTTTCAGAGAAGAGATATAACGTGCAAACACAGACTCGGTAATCAGCGACAGCGGTTCGCCGAGATCCAGCGCACTCTGGCTAGTCCATTTACCGGTACCTTTGTTAGCCGCTTCATCCAGAATCACATCAACCAGGTAGTTACCGTCTTCATCTTTTTTGGTGAAGATATCTTTGGTGATGTCGATCAGGTAGCTGCTCAGTTCACTGTTATTCCACTCAGTAAAGGTCTGAGCTAGTTCTTTGTTGGTTAGGTTCAGGCCACCTTTAAGCAGAGAATAGGCTTCAGCAATCAGTTGCATATCACCATATTCAATACCGTTGTGAACCATCTTCACATAGTGACCTGCACCATCGGCACCGATATAGGTAATGCATGGCTCACCGTCTTCAGCCACTGCGGCGATTTTGATCAGGATCGGCGCAACAAGCTCATAGGCTTCTTTCTGCCCACCAGGCATAATGGAAGGACCTTTCAACGCACCTTCTTCGCCTCCGGAAACACCGGTACCAATGAAGTTAAAGCCTTCTGCAGAAAGCTCACGATTACGGCGAATGGTGTCCTGGAAGAAGGTATTACCACCATCAATGATGATGTCACCTTTATCGAGGTATGGCTTAAGGGAATCAATAGCAGCATCCGTGCCTGCACCTGCTTTCACCATTAACAGGATGCGACGAGGCGTTTCCAGAGATTCAACAAACTCTTTCACCGTATAGTAAGGAACCAGTTTCTTGCCTGGATTTTCGGCAATCACTTCTTCCGTCTTCTCACGGGAACGGTTGAAAATAGAGACGGTATAACCACGGCTTTCGATGTTGAGCGCAAGGTTGCGCCCCATCACTGCCATACCTACGACGCCGATCTGTTGCTTTGACATTGTTTACTCCTGTCAGGGGGGTCACCGCGCACTAATACACGCTTGTTTTCACTGATGTTAACTCAGGATCTATAAATATGGATAGCGGAAGATACGAATTAAGGAAAGAACGATGCAGTATTGATGGTAGGCCAGCCTTTTAAAAGACACTATTTATAGGTATCTTCATACATGCGACTAATTATTGACCACTGGTATCTACATTGAGCAATTTCCGACATGATTTTACCATTTTTTGGGATATTACCAATTTCCATTTCATCTATAATTTTGCATAGCTCCGACGAACTGGAAAAGTAGTGTGCATTTTGTTCTGTTGTGTATCTATTAAAACTACAATCATAAGCGAAAATATCCATACCAAATTGCATAGCTTCCACTAGAGATGGATTAGTTCCCCCAGCACTATGCCCATGAATATATCCTTTACACATATTCCTAAGTATAAATAGCTGTTCAATGTCATATATAGAATCAATGATTTCAATATTGTCAAATTTACTATATTTATCTTTCAACAAAAGACCATACTCACTATTATTCCAATTGCCAACAAATTTAAGTTTGTAACGCGAATTAGCAAAGGCAGCTAGAATCATAGAGACATTATTTTCAGGCTCAATACGACAAAGTGAAAGATAATAATCCGATTTTTCATCCGATATGACAGCGTCATTAATTACTGCATGCTCACCGCCATAGGCAATAACAATACTATCCTTGTTGTATTCAAACTTCACATAATCACTGATAGCTTGGTTATCTGCAATTATAACATCAGAGAACTTAACAGCAATTCTTTCAGAAAATTTGAGAAAGGCTTTAGTGACTTTCCCCCACTTATCACGGCGCCACTCCAGCCCATCTATATTTGTAACCACCCGGGACCTTGAAAACAGACGAAACAAAGGTAGTACCATGCATCCAGAAACTCCCAAGATAAGAATCACATCATATTTTATTCGAAGGCAACGCACTAAACTAATAATATCATAAGGTATACTGGAAATACCGTTAGCCTTAAGAGGTATGTATTTGAGTTGAGCTGATTTATAAGTATTTTGTTTTAAGTGGTAAGATTTTGATGAGCAAAATACTGTGTAGCTAACATCACTAGATTGATAATCAACGAGATTCTGAACTAAAGATTCGAAACCTCCATAACAAGCAGGAATGCCTACTGTACCAATAATTGCTATCTTCTTCATACTATTAATCATTCCTGATGGAGTTGAATTGCTAGTTTATAGCCTTCGAGCGTTTGTTGAGCTGTGTGCTCCCAAGTAAAATTGGTAACAACTCGATTTTTCAGTTCATCATTAAATTCCTTTTCCATAACATTTATAACACCTGTACGAATAGATGCCACATCCCCTGGTTCACAATAAACAGCCATATTCTGGAAATAGTATTCTGTGTCACCGCGATCGGTAACGAGCACATTACAATTCATTACGGCAGCTTCAAGTGTTGAAAGCCCCGGAGTTTCCATCCAAGAAATTAATGCATGAGCTTTGGCTACCTTGTATAAGGCCGCTAACTCTTCCTGCGAAACATGCTCTATGAACGTAACATTATCTCCGGCTTCTTTCTTACACTGTTCATAGTACTGTATACTATTAGGACTAGGCTTTCCAACTAAGACTAATTTATAGGGTAAGCCTTGACAAGCTCGGATAAGATCAAGTTGACACTTTCTAATCTCGATTCGAGCAGCGCTCAGCAAGCATCCTTCGAAGTGTTGATATTTTGAGGTATCAACCTTATTGTAATCAAAAACTTTTAAATCAACAGCGTTAGCAACAGATATTCCTCTTTTTCCGGACAATCCCATATCGCGACGAACACGAGCAAGTTCCGTTGGACTATTTGGAAGCAATACGTCCACAATAGACGCTATTTCTTTTTGGGAGGACTTATGCCCTTTTAAGATATATTCAATAGTACCTGCATGAAAATTTCTATTTTTAAAGATTCTCGCAGCAGTTTTCAAATATTCAACAAAACTTTCAGGAAAAGTATTAGCGACCCAACGCTGCACCCCAACCCTTGCCTTTTGATCACATTCATAGTAAGTTCCCCATATAGTTGACAGCGCCATGGGTTTATTAAATTTTTTTGTTTTTCTAACAAGATGAAGAATATCTTGCGGATTTCTTAGATTAAAGAAATGAACCAAATCATACTCCTTGATATCGACATCCTTTCCATCGAAGATATCAATTTCCACACCAATATTCTCAAGATATTGTTTTGTCTTTAATAATTGTATGGTGTCACCTCCAGGCCCACTAAACAATGTAGGTCGAGAAACAAACAAAACTTTCAGCATAGATTCTTACCCCAGATAATATTCAGCACTTAACAAAATCTATTAATCGTTACATACACGAAAAAACGTAATACATTGACTTTTCTTGGCTAGAAGATTCTGAATAAATTCTTAATTCAGGTGTATTTACTGATGAACGAATTTGAATAATAGATGAATCAACCAAGGTCAATCTAACATCATCAGTATAATCTCTGTTACCCATATTTATTGATATATCAAGATTATTCATCAACTTATGAGGTTCTCCAGGGCAAGATTACGAAAGCCCGCTCCCCGCAAGGACTGACGCGAGATAGTTTC
>ERZ1035044.104-NODE-104-length-20575-cov-34.503996_pt1 | contig 20575 bp, 17 predicted proteins | sample MGYA00520588_ERZ1035044 | MGnify/ENA primary metagenome ERZ1035044 (study PRJEB33766, sample SAMN09781698) | gut metagenome | biome: gut microbiome | host: Homo sapiens | place: Madagascar | study: EMG produced TPA metagenomics assembly of the PRJNA485056 data...
GCACATTGCAAAACTTATAACCATGATTAATGAAAAACCGCAGGAAATTATTCCACTGAATGCTTTTAATACAGTTGGTTAGCTTAAAAAATAGCAATTTTTGATTTCAGTCATTGAAAATTGCAATGCGTGACAATTCAACAGCATTTAAGTGAGTTTCAGGATAATGGGAAGGACATGAAAGGAGGAGCGCAATAAAATACACAAAAAGAAGAAAGATGTTTCTCAAAACAGTAAATTAACAACAGACACCAGGAAACACCTGACGAACAGAACACCCTGACAGCAAAGGGGCTGTTTCTGACGGAACAACTGGCGCAACAGGGGGCGATGGTCTGATGTGAATCTCCCCGACGGACCAGCCACAGCCGGACTCGCGGGATGTATACCGCTCCCGGATATCCACTGAGGAACGGGGAATGAAAAAGTCTGAAAAAATAAATCAGGCAATAACAAAAGGTGACAGCGTGATATGTGTTTATTACTATTACCGGGCAGACAATTTTTGTATGCAGCCTTATAATACACTTTTCAGCATTTTCCGTTTGCCGCACTCCGGTGCGTTTTTTTGTTTCTGACGCTGGCAGAGAAAGGAAAAATCTTAAAATATCGTTCAGGGATCTGAAATCAGCGGAAGACAACGAACAGAATTTGTCGGATTGTGTTGTTTATTGTTTCTCATTACACAGGACGATTTGCCCGCAGAAGAGGCGGGCTTTTTTTAGCCTGTCTTCGCATGAGCCATTGCCATACTGCTGACTTTTTTTCGCGCTTACGTCACCGGTGATGGCTCAGCCGAAGATATGCTGATTGCAGAGATGAGGTATGGCGGTTCGTTATAAAATTACGGCAACGATAATAAAGCCGGGCAATCCACCGGTATTCTGGACTCGTTACTCCGGAAATAAAATGACCCGGGCAGAGTGTGAGAAGATGCTTTCCATTCCCAAAGAGCCGGGGCGCTCTTTTGGTGATAAAGTAAAAGTACAGGATTTCCGGTGCGTGACAGCAACAGAGGAAAAAGTCTGAAAATATTACGCCGTAATAACAGTGAAAGAGATATGTGATAATATCCGGCCCGTCAGTATCAGGTGACTGGCCATTGTGACATGAAATGCGAATGATAACCTCCTTACATTGAGACGTAATTTTATCCGGGCCTGGTTGCCCGGATTTTTTTATTACGGAATATAAAAAATCCGAAATGTGTTCCGACGAGGGAAAGTTTCGTGTGCAGGGTATGGTGTTGCAGTATTATCAGAAGCATAATTACCGCTTCCAGTATTTGTTGAGTTTCTGATTTAGTGCATTTGTACGCCACCTCTGTATGGAGGTGGTTTTTTATTTCAGTAAACATACTCCATCTGTATGAAATGACTCCCCGTTTGCCGGGCTTCCGTTGTTCTGACATTAACGAGTGGTTGCAGCTCTGTATCCGTACCCGTACATGGCCTCCTGGCTTTGTGCAAAAAAGATGATTCGGTTGAGGTCAAAAAGCGTGGCGTTAACACACGAACAAGTAACCCGGGGCTCGCTATACCACACTCTATCGGACGGGACGGAGCCGGCGCTTCAATCATGATAGATTCAAATGCCAACCGTCTTATATCACAGGCGCTGCCTCTTCCGTCTGATAACGAATACATCACTACGCCCGACTCTGAACAATACCGACAGCAGCATGTCTTACATGAAATTCGCTGTACCATCCACCGGAAAACATTTTCAGATACCGGATGAGGTACCACTTCCATTGACAGCACGAGGTAACAATACTGATGATAACGCTGACCATTAGCCGCAAATCAAAGGGGATTTACAGCAAACAACAGGAAACCGAACAGACAGTACCACAGCAGGATAAAACGACCACGAAATACAAGATAAAACCCACACCACTCCTCCGGCTGAATGATAAACAGAAACCTGCTGATAAAACACCGTGGCGACATATGACAAAACGCCAGCGCAAAAACCGTAAGCGTATAAATCGTCTTGTGGAACTCTGGCCTGAGTTATTCAACCGGGAAAAACCAAAACCACTTAAAATGGGGATACCTGACGACCTGATACAGGATATCGCCATCAGAAAACTGGCGTTTGGCGCAGGTACATTACGCGCGGCAGTGGCGTCTTATGTGCAGTCTCCGCGCTATTACCGTGCGTTAATGGCAGGTGGCGCCCGTTACGACCTGAAGGGGCAACCGTGCGGGGAGGTGACACCACATGAACAGAAAGAGGCAGAGACCCGTTTAATGATGCTGAATGACCGACGAAAAGCCAGAAAGCGCTGATTCACTGAGCTGTAATCAATGTACAGCGCTGTACCGGACGATGGGTAATGGCGGTCACAACCGGTAACCCCAGAGACAATGCGACTGTTTTTAACGCAACATACTGGCCGGATGTATCACCCCGGGCGACCTGAAAACACCTTTTCACCCGGCATTGTCCGCCAGCGCTTATCACCTGCCAGGACTGTTGTAGTAAATCCACCAGTTGTGAACATTCTTCATCAACTGTCACACTGGCTCGCGGGTGACAAATGCTTGTCTGGCTGAGCAGTAACAGGCATCGTATTGTTGCTCCTCCATATTGTTCCCGCAACCAGCGTAATACCACCGGCGAGGATGGACTGGCCGTGTGATTACGCTCAGTAATACGTTCGTGCACCTGTCGATAAAAGGAAGTACAGAATGCATAAATCTGTTGCCCGTTGATATTTCCTTCTGCCGAATGGAGCGTGAAGTGAAATGCCAGCAGATGTGGCCAGTGGTCCACCGCCTGCTGAATAAAACGCCGGATATCTCCCGGCTCTGAAAGTAAGGCTTCGGTTATTTGCACGGAATACGACTCCTTCAGACTCTGTTGAATTTTGTTAAGCCGGTGCAGACACACAGGAAAATACGCATCAACACCAGCACGATACGATACAAACACCAGTGACTGGTGATACGAATGGAATGACAAATACGTCAGAAAGGGATCCCCCCCGCTGGCTGACAGGAGGGTATCAGCAGGAAGATGAACGGGAATGTCGCCAGCACCGGGGACAGGGCTGATTCCCACAATACCAGCGCTGGCATTTTGCACATTGCCAGCGTACCGGTATCACAATACCTTTCATACTGCGGTTCCCCGTGATGCTTCGATACGCTGCTGCATCCACTGCTCCACTTCGCTTCTGTACCAGCGGCTGCTGCGACCCAGTTTTATGGGTTTAGGAAAATGACCTTCACTGATCAGCCTGTAAAACCATTTATCGGTCATACCGGTGAAACTGGTGATGTAGTTCATGTCGATCAGGGGATCGTCGGCACTCAGCAATACGCTGTCGTGGCTTGTTGTGGTCAACATGGTCAGAATGTCCTCAGTGAGATTTATGAAGAATGGGGTAATACGAGGAATGGGATGGCGTGCTGCTTTCAGCACTGCCAACCGGGGTTGCCGGCAAGGCAACGGGCTTCCGGATCGCACACTCCACGGCGATCGCGGGCGAAATCACTGAACGCCCAGATAAGGTCCTTAAACAGGGCTTCGCAGTCCGGTGACCGGCGATCCAGTACCACATCCCGTGTTATCTGTTTCTGGTACGGTGCCGCTTCACCCGGTGACGCGAAGCCCAGTACGTTGCTCCAGGCATCCAGAATCAGCCGATCCAGTTCAGGGCCGTCGAAATACTCCTGTCTGACGCATAACACCACATGGTATTCCGGCTTTTCAGGATGACGGGTCAGGAGCCAGCAAAGGTCGCGTCCGGGTTTCGCATTCATCAGCGCACTGACGGTTTCGATAAAATCCATACCAAACCAGGTCGTTCTGCTGCTGAAGGTACGGTCATATTCACATGGCAGACGAAGCAGGATCCGCCGCACCCGGGAGCCGGACTGCTCGCGCAGCGCACGGTTGAGAACACCGATGATTTTGTTCTGATAAGACGGCCAGAAGGGCGCCATGCTATAGTCGAAATAAGGAATACCATTCATAAGATATGTTCCGTTATGCGCAGCCCACAACGCGTCCTGCCCGTGGATGCGCTGACGTGTTATGGCTTGCGGAATGAGATTGATGGAATAAGTGAAGAACCGAAACAGAACGGGAAGATAAGGGAAAGAACACTGGATGCAGGTTCAGGATGAATGATCTCCGTTGACTTCGGTTCACATTATTAAGCAGGGCGGTAGATTTTTACCGACGGAGTGTTTCCAGGAGCGGAGGCTCAGGCCTTAAGCTTCAGAAGTGAGGCTTACGAGGACGCCCTGCAGCAGGACGTTCAGGAACTTCATTGCAGCCGTAGGCACACAACCCGTCTTTTTGCTCTTCTTTCGCCAGATAATGCAGGGCACCGCGAATATTATCGATGCTCTGGGGATCATTGTGGCGCACAGGAATGTTGATGTTGTATGTATAATGCGGCTGATATGTACAGCGGTGTGCCGAACCGCTGTTATGCGTAATAGACCGCCAGCATTCCGTAATCCGCTCCGCAAAGGGATATATTTTTTTAACCCTCTGACGATCGAGCCAGAAGACCACATGCGCATGAAAACCATGATCAACCGTCCATTCAATCACCCAGAAGAAGCCAACGATATTTTCAAATTGTTCCACCTGCTCCAGCAGCATACGCAACTGCAATTCAAGCCAGCGATGATCAGGTTGTAAGAAATCAGGCGTATCTTTCCTGTAGAAGAAATCCATCCGTAAGGCCCGCAGGCGGGAATAGCGTGCCATCATTTGATTGATGTGATTGTCAAGTAAAGCGGTAAAAAACCAGTTTGGTGTGTAAGATTTAGGCATGCTGATGACTCCTGAAAGTTAATGATGTTTTAAGCTCTGTGAGCGGATTAATGCTTTCGCTCATAATCAGATCTAAAACGGTAATAACTTACAGACGGTATTTATCAGGCATGCTGTAGCAGAATGGATACGACGGGTTATTAACGATACGCAGCATAATGCAGAAAGAAATGGATTATCTGATGGTATTAGCTAAAGAGATGAGATAAACGAGGAGCGAATAAAATACAGACTCAATAAACATCACGAAATACTGTAAAATACGCGCTAAAACCCCACTAACTGGAGGTTAAGAAACGCATTACGGCCAGTCACATCATAAACTACAAACCTGCTCTCAGTGAGTCTGAAAAAACGTGTACAAGGCCAACACATATCTGTAACCCAATAAACTTATACGCCCTCATCCAATCTGTTCTTAAGGACATGAACGTTAACAGCACACATTACCAGAATAAAAAATACCACTGGCATGATTTTTACCCTGCATCTTGAACAAGACAACCCGAAACAAACATAATCAGGAATTCACTCTGTTGATTCTGTTGTTTATCTAGTTCTGTTAATCGTTACAGAATCATGGATACCTTATCAAAGAGTAAACATTCGGTTAATCAGTGATGACAAAAGAATTGATGTTCATCAGAATAGTTAAAACACTTCAGATAAACAATTATCGTTAAGTCAATACAGTTCATGATAGATAAGATTAAAATCAATTACTGTTGCAGTGAAGACTGATAACAGATAGATATCAGCAACAGCGTAGTAGAGAATAACTTATCTGAACATCATATTAGTTAAAGTAAATATGATTGAAGGATGGAGTGAATACGATAACAAGAGTAGTACTAATGGAATGTGTAAAGATTGAGAGTGAGTGAAGACAGGAAGTAAATAACAATAGAGATTGTATGAAAAAGGGAGTGAGTATAATAATAGTAATAAACCTAAATTAAAATTACCCTTGTTTAATGGGTAAAAATGAAAAATCCTCTGTTCTGAATATGTTTCTGACCACAATAATTTTTCACAACAAAATGCCCCTACAAAACTGAAATCAATACTCATCAGTTATAAAAGATAACCTGCCGTTATTCAGACAGAAATGTTGTTATAAAATCAGTCAACATCCATCATTATGACAACTTTACTGATTTTAAGAATAAGCCCCCAATGATTTAATAAAAAGTAAATATCGTTCATGCTTCATATTTCTGAACATAACCACTTTTGTACTTTCGAAACGAAAGTCCGTTCCTCCGTCAGCACTCGTTTTTCGACTCTCTGCCACTTCCAACTCCAGGTTGTTCCACAAAAATGGAAGAACGAACATGTAAAATGTGCTGTTATGGCGCTACTGTAGCAACTTTACAAATATAAACTCTTATTAAAAAGAAATATACGAACAATGCTTAAGCGCTCATCGGATGAGTTTACAAATGCTACAAACCTTCATATGAAATCACATATATTTTCTTTTCTCTCCACAAAACACTCCACAAAATAGCTAAAAGCCGGAGCATTAATGTCAGAAACAATGCCGCAGGACTCGTAGACAGATATGCCTTTACGTAATGATTTTCGCACAATGGAATAACGTTCGACAGAATAGGATAACAGTACGTGAAGTATTTATAAAAAAAGAAAAGGTAATATCCATCATTATAAACAAGGATGTGATTTTCCGGATGCATTTGCAAAAACAGTACTAAGAAAAATTAACAGACTGAATACAGACGCAAGATTTCCAGCCATTCTCAGATGTCCTGGATCAGATATTTTCAGAAACTGTTGACACATCCTTTTTAACTGATATCGAAATATATAAGGTAAAATATTGCATTCGTCTACTCCTGATATACCAGTCCATGAAACGTATCGTTGTATAAAATTCGGGAGTTCAATCTTCCCACTTCCTTTACACATGTGACGGAAGAATAATTCTGCCACGCTCAGTATATTCGTATTCAGTCTGGTTTCAGAACAATATCCTGATATATTCCCATTATTCACCAGCAACGTTAATATTATGATTCGCCAGGTTTCCGTTAGCGTCTTTATAAAACATCTCCAAAGTTAACATTATTCACTGAGAAAAATGTTTGCGACGACACACCTGTTATGGGTTAAGCGATAACAGACATCCTGGAATACAGGATAAAAACACAAATATCGTAAATATAAATAATGATTGAGCCATCGTTGATAACCGGTACAGGTCATGACAAACAGGACTGAATGATAAATATTTCATTCCGAAATTGTTCAACAATCGACTGAAGGTTATAATACCAAGAAACAACTTATCAGTACATTATATGCATTACAACATGATTATGGCTGAATAATGAATTGCATGGTACAGACATGACTGAATGGGTGGTAAGTATTTCAAGAGAAAAAGTACAACAGAAATAAATTCTGTAAGTAAGCGATGAGATGGTCTTCCTCCTCCTTTCACGGTAACCTTCAATTACGCCATAATGGATAAACTTTAACCACAAATGTAAGAGGGATATCATGTCTGAACAAAAAATCACTGGCATCGATCTGGCTACAACGAACTTTTATCTTTTCAGTATCAATGCTCATGGAAAACCCGCAGGAAAGATCAAACTTTCTCGCAAGCAACTGCTTAACTGACTGGCGCTGACAAAAATCCATGACGAGGATGTACGCCGTCCGACAGAAATGACTCAGAAAGCGCTCAGACGGATAGCAGAGTCGTACGCCATAGAAGCGGAGATACGCGGCAGTCCGGCTTGCGTTCAGGAAAGCCAGAAGCGTCCTGTTGATACAGTCGTTGTACGACTGGATACAGTTGCAGAGGAAAACGCTGTCGAAACATGCGGAGATAGCGGAGGCGTTCGACTATATCCTGAAGCAATGGGATGCGCTGAACGAGTTCTGTCGTGACGGCGGGGTGGAAATAGACAACAACATCGGTGAAAACGCGCTGCGATCGGTGGTGGTTTGAAGAAAATATTATCTCTTCTTCGGTTCAGACAACGGTGGAGAAAGCGCGGCGATTATCTACAGCCTGCTGGTCATCTGCAAACTGAACGGAGCGGAGGCCATCAAACCGTGTGCATGAACTGCTACCCTGGAACTTCTCAGCTGTAAAAGAATCCTTACGCTACGTACTTCTCAGGGCCCTTACCCAATAAATAAGCGTCAGGTTAATGCTTACGGATTTTATTAAGCAAGCACACGTTAATTGCCTGATATTAAGGCGGATTAAACACACTTATGACACTATCACGCAGCTTTCATATGAAAGCTGCATTTTATTACGGAACGAGTATATGACAATATATTAATGACCGTCATATGTCCAGAACTCAGAACCGAGTGATAACATACGGTCTTCCGATGGTATTAAATTGTGACTGCACAACATCACATCGTGCACCAGGTATGAATTCACAGGGGAAACTTAACGGGCCATTCTGTCCCCAGAAAGAAATATATAATGCACGTGACGTAGACATCCGGAACACACACACCTGGCCCTCAGCAATCAGCTGATTAAGAACGGGCGTCAGTTTGTCTGTTCTTCTGAGATGGTTAGGGCCATACTGTTTCAGGTCATTTTTGAGAATGGCGAAACCGTTATTATCGTTTATTCTCTCTGTAAGCCATGAATACAGTTCACGTACGTCCTGTTCAAACTGGTATCGCTCTGACATCGGATAAAATATTTTGTGAGCCTGAGTAAGATACCAGTTCATGAGCCCGGATGCACATGTAACGGCTGCCTCATCAATTTCCTCCGCGCTGTCGTTGTCAAAGTAGTGGAGCAGCGCTGCTATCCTTAAGGTATTTGCCCCTGCTTTCAGAACGATATCTTTGATATGTTCCCATTCTCCGTAAGGTACTATTTTCTTTTCCGTCTGCGTCCTGTATTTCTGCCAAGTTGTCAGTGCTTCAGCCGAGAGTTTCAGTGTTTTCTTTTTCGTTCCGGTACTGGAAAGTCTCATTTTGTTTTGTGTCAGAAGTTCGATAATCCGTTTATGAAACACCGTTAAATCATATTCCGTTTCTGTTGCCAACTGAGTATTCTGACGAATACCAACAGAGCTTTTTACCCATGCAAAAAGAAAACGGGACAGGAATCCACTACTCCGTGCTGATATGTTATGTTTCATGATGTAATTAAGAAAAATCTCCGGCTGAGACATTAATGAAAATGTCAGGTTCGGGGTCAACTGATAAATTTCTTTGTCTGCTCGCCGGAAATCAAAGGGCTCCCCATCCCAGGCTTTATTCAGTAATCCAGGATGATTCTTCAGATAACTGTTAAAAAAGGTTATGGCTTCATCAGAAATGATGCCGGCTTCCGGATGTTCACTGAGTCCTTCCACTAGTGCTTTCAGTGAGGTGTCTTCATAAATAAAGTTCAGGCGTGGTGGACGTGAGGGTTCATTCCGGAGGTTCAGGATAATGGCCTGCTCCTCATCTTTGCCGGAATAGTTTTTTTTAATTGCCTGTCGGTAATTATTCTCAAGAGCCTGCTGGCGAACTTTCCAGAGTTTCAGCTCTCTCCTGTAACTGATGTTCTGCTCTTCGAACTGTCGAATGAGCTCTGCCGCAAATTCGTAACAGGGTTTCATGACCAGTCTGTTAATGGTCGTTTTCCCCTCCCCCGGCTCCGCGACAGTCATCAGATAAAGCGAACAGGGCTCCGGCATGTTCGTGTGAGGCTGAATCACTTCAATCAGTGACTGACACGTCAGGGAGATGGTTGCCAGAACAACGTTACTGATTAATTCCACCGGAATTTGAGTATTGTCATGCAATGACCGGATAACATTCCGGATAACCGGAGGGAATTGTCTGAACGGATAAGGATTGGTATCCGGAAGTAGCATGTTGGCCAACTGGGCTGAAAGGTTTTCCGGGATGGTATTGTCAAGTGCAACGAAGTCATTCATTATCCTGGCTCCTTATTCTGTTACTAGGTACTCCGCTCTATTCAATCACGGATTGGCATCGAAGTTCGATCAGCGATTTGCATCCATTCGATCAATCGGAAACTTAACTTTTTCTACCGCTTTTTAACTCGTTTTTTCGGTACTTTCCACTATCGGGGAATAATGAGATGGTCACCCCACCTTAACGGAGAGACCATCATGCAGAACATCACACTTATTGGTATCGCTCTCAGAAAGCATTCCGTCCACGGTCATTGTCAAAACTAGTCTGGTAAGGTTCTTCTGCGTAAAAAATTTACCCGCACTAAACTGATGCAGTTTCTGGCGACATGTCCGACCTCTGTTGGTGTAATGGAAGCCTGTATGGGGGCACACTTTATGGCTCGCCGTATTGTCACGAACGGTGCAAAAGTGGCTCTTCCGCAACCTGGGTGAAGATTTTCATGCCAGTGGACTCATTACCCTCCGCCTAAGTAGTTCAAATCCGGCTCGACCATACATCTGGCGTATCAGCACCTTCAGGCGATTTACATGACCTTCGACAACACCATTACTCCAGCGACTGCTGATTGCCTCATATATAACCGCAGCATCAGCTTCCATCCCCGCAGCTACGCACCGAAGTTCTACTGAGCCGCTTTCGTGGACTCGAGTGAACCAGCTGCTTAGCTGTGATTTATTTTAGGTTTTCAGAATACGGTAGAACTCGAGTACCAGTTGCTGTGCTATTTTCAACTCCGGTTCTTTTTCACACATCAGACTAATAAATCGGGATGCATAATTTTCTTCGCCCCTGATTATTCTCCAGGGCATCAACCAGCGGCTTACCCGGGACACTGAAGGAAGTCTTGCGACAGTAGTAACTGGTGGGTTCCAGCCTTTACGCCATTTGGCAACAGCATCCCTGACGATGGTTTCACTGCCTGTACCCCCCCTGGGCCACCATTTCCCGCCATATCCAGCTGGCATTATAATTACCACTTTCTCGTTGCTCTTTTAACCACTCCCTCCATGGGTCCAGAAGCCCTCGCTTTGGAGGTCGGGTTGACATTTCAGGGAATGTTCCTGAACGCACCCAGCGACTGACTGTCACACGCGACAGGCCTGTAATACGGATATTTCCCTGAAACTACATCCCTTGTTATGCAGGGCCATAACCTCTGTCCAACGCTGATGCCATTTTTTACGGGTTTTCTGTTTAAGGCGTTCTGGACGACGGAGCGATGCTGCAGGCACAGGTATTTCTAGCTCAGGTGATTTCTTTGGTGACAACTCACTGGCAACAAGACTTATCAGAGGCATATGTCTGTACATCATTCGTTCAAGCGCATCGCCAATATTTTTAGCAGGTGCCATCGGTCGACCACCTGTCTGGCCTGTGGTGCACCTTCACGTGCTGCTGTCGCATAGATTCCACTGCGATCACGCGAGACAACCTGTATTTCCGGATATTTTCTGAACCAAGGCGCCAGCGTACGCTGATCGCGGCCGGGAAGCAGGACGAGCCTGACAGTTTCTCGTCTCCAGGGTATTGATAACCCTGCGAAGAAGAGTATCTGTGCTGCAACGGAGACCCACTACCATTGCTGCCCGTTTCCCGGCCTCACCTCCGGTTATTAATCCCAGTTGACGTTGTAAATTTTGTAACGCCTGTGAAGACTGCTGGTGTGAACCGGCGAAGGGAGCAAGCGACTCGGCAAAAATTTTACGTGAACAAGCCGGGTTACGGCAGTACCAGTGGCGGACGGAAAATACAAGCCATAGCGTATGTCCTGAGCAGGGTAGATGCTGTATCCGGCGCCGACGACAACTATGAACAGAGTCGCTACGCTTAAAGCATTCAGGACATTGTGCTATTTTGCGTTTTTCGCGGAGATAGAGGGTTATACCGTCAGAGCTAATAATTTGTCGACTGTATCGCCATCCGTAGAAGTGTCTTAAGAGAGTGCATTGTGTTGCCCATAACTTAAAACAGCTTAGCTCCTTGTTTCATCCATTTTCTTTCACCCAAGTTGCGGAAGAGCCACTTTTGCACTGTTCGTGACAGTGGGCTCAACCTTATCCGACTGGCTGATAACAAACAGCACTTTATGCTGGTATGCCTCACCAATCACCCGGCGATAAAAATGCTCATCTACCGCCAGTACCCGGTCGGCCACAGCACTAGGTCAAGGCGAGGAAGGTGTTCACGGTACAGTGAAGTGTACTCCATATCCCGCGACGTGCATTCACCGACTCTTGGTAAATCAACAATCGTCAGTAGGCATTCTCCAACACGGAGATGAAAGCTGAAAGGTTCACGAGTACATGCAGCAACAGTAAGCGTAAACTGACCGCCGTATGTAGCCATCAGACGAGAATTGGTAACTTAGACGCCCATCTGATATAGACGGACATCTAAGTATGGAATTACAGGACTGGCGAAAAGAACCTCGTAAAAACTATTCGAATGAATTCAAACTTCGTATGGTGGAACTGGCATCACAACCTGGAGCTTGTGTTGCACAGATTGCACGTGAAAATGGCGTCAATGATAATGTTATTTTCAAATGGCTCAGGCTCTGGCAGAACGAAGGGCGTGTTTCGCGGCGTCTTCCGGTAACGACCTCTTCTGACACTGGCGTTGAATTATTACCTGTAGAAATAACGCCGGATGAGCAGAAAGAACCTGTGGCGGCCATTGCGCCGTCTTTATCCACTTCCACTCAGACCAGAGTCAGTGCCAGTTCCTGCAAGGTGGAATTCCGTCACGGTAACATGACGCTGGAAAATCCATCGCCAGAGCTGCTCACAGTGTTGATCCGTGAACTGACCGGGAGGGGAAGATGATCTCACTCCCATCAGGTACCCGTATCTGGCTCGTTGCCGGCGTTACCGATATGCGTAAATCCTTCAACGGACTGGGAGAACAGGTACAACATGTGCTGAATGATAATCCCTTCTCCGGTCACCTGTTTATCTTCCGTGGCCGACGGGGTGACACCGTCAAAATTCTTTGGGCTGATGCTGATGGTCTGTGCCTGTTCACCAAACGCCTGGAGGAAGGCCAGTTTATCTGGCCTGCGGTACGTGACGGCAAGGTATCCATTACCCGCTCGCAACTGGCAATGCTCCTCGATAAGCTGGACTGGCGTCAGCCAAAAACATCCAGCCGTAACTCACTGACAATGTTGTAAAAAACTCCTGACCGCATTATAAAAACGGTCATGAGTCAGAAATACCTCATTCGCATTGCAGAGCTGGAAAGGTTGCTCTCTGAGCAGGCTGAAGTCCTCCGTCAGAAAGACCAGCAACTGAGTCTGGTTGAAGAGACGGAAGCCTTCCTGCGCTCTGCACTGACACGTGCCGAAGAAAAGATCGAAGAAGATGAACGGGAAATAGAACATCTGCGGGCTCAGATAGAAAAACTGCGCCGGATGCTGTTCGGTACCCGTTCTGAAAAACTGCGTCGTGAAGTTGAACTGGCTGAGGCTCTGCTGAAACAACGTGAACAGGACAGCGATCGTTACAGTGGGCGGGAAGACGATCCTCAGGTTCCCCGCCAGTTGCGACAGTCGCGCCATCGTCGTCCGTTACCGGCACACCTTCCCCGTGAAATACACCGCCTGGAGCCAGAAGAAAGCTGTTGCCCGGAGTGTGGCGGTGAGCTGGATTATCTGGGGGAAGTCAGCGCTGAACAGCTGGAACTGGTGAGCAGTGCCCTGAAAGTGATCCGCACAGAACGGGTAAAAAAAGCCTGTACAAAATGTGACTGTATTGTTGAAGCACCGGCGCCGTCCCGCCCGATAGAGCGTGGTATCGCGGGCCCCGGATTACTTGCCCGCGTGTTAACGGGAAAATACTGCGAACATCTGCCACTGTATCGTCAGAGTGAAATCTTTGCCCGCCAGGGTGTCGAACTGAGCCGGGCCTTACTCTCCAACTGGGTTGACGCGTGCTGCCAGTTAATGACACCGGTGAATGATGCCCTGTACCGTTATGTAATGAACACCCGCAAGGTTCACACTGATGACACACCGGTAAAGGTACTGGCACCGGGTCAGAAAAAGGCGAAAACAGGGCGTATCTGGACGTATGTCCGGGATGATCGCAATGTGGGTTCGTCATCTCCTCCAGCGGTCTGGTTCGCGTACTCGCCGAACCGGCAGGGGAAACACCCGGAGCAACACCTCCGCCCCTTCCGGGGTATCCTGCAGGCGGATGCGTTCACAGGTTACGACAGGTTGTTCAGTGCAGAACGTGAAGGTGGTGCACTGACAGAAGTTGCGTGCTGGGCCCATGCCCGGCGAAAAATCCACGATGTATACATCAGCAGCAAAAGTGCGACGGCAGAAGAAGCCCTGAAGCGAATCAGTGAACTGTACGCCATCGAGGATGAAATACGGGGATTACCGGAGTCAGAGCGTCTTGCCGTCAGGCAGCAGCGAAGCAAAGTGTTACTGACGTCGCTGCATGAATGGATGGTGGAGAAGAATGGTACGCTGTCGAAAAAATCCAGACTGGGCGAAGCGTTCAGCTATGTACTGAATCAGTGGGATGCCCTCTGTTATTACAGTGATGACGGTCTGGCGGAGGCGGATAATAATGCTGCGGAAAGAGCGCTTCGTGCAGTCTGTCTCGGAAAGAAAAACTTTATGTTCTTTGGCAGCGATCACGGCGGCGAGCGTGGAGCACTGTTGTACGGGCTGATCGGCACCTGCCGTCTGAACGGTATCGATCCGGAAGCGTATCTGCGCCATATCCTGAGCGTACTGCCGGAATGGCCTTCCAACCGAGTTGATGAACTCCTGCCATGGAACGTAGTACTCACCAATAAATAAGCGTCAATACGGTGCTCCGTTGACGCTTACCAGCAACATTGCTAATCAATGACATCTTCCCGGCAAAAAGCGCATTACACAGGCTCGCCAGTTTTGCCTATAATGCCAATTATCGGCTCGTAGTGAGCTAACTGATTTATTTGCTACAGAATGCGTTCAGATACCTATTGCTGAAGGCCGGAAAGTGAGTTCTGTAGCGGGTGATGGTTATCAAGATGCTACATTATTTTCCTCTGAAAAAGAAAGCAAAAACGGTAAAACCAAATGGTTCTGCCGTTAAGGTGTTCATTCAGTGAATGATATATATCTGAGTTTATTTAAAATATAGCTGTCAAGTTTAATGGAATAATAGGCGCACTGTTCTTTAAAAGTTAATTGATTAAAGAACAATAATCATGATAGCTTCGTATGTAATCTTTAATGCTGATAAACTAGCATTATATGTATGTATCTGACAAGGGTCGGGCTGCGTGTGTAGCAGCCCAACGTGGTCAATTAAACTCTTGAAAAAGGGAGCGCATTTTTTATATATACATTAAAGAACTGCCCCTTAGAAGGGGCCGATTTGAATTGTTCGTAAAGATGCTCATTAACATTATAGTATTGGTAAACAGCCCCATCCTTAAATTCGATTTCCATGGTTTCACTGGCGGAATCATAACCAGCAGACATAATGTTTGATGATGATACGGCGTCGCGGTGCATATTTAGCTCTCCTCAGGTTCATCTTCAATTGGTGAACGGGTGATTTTAAGTTTTTGGACAACTGCGTTAGTCTGCTGGCTACGCCAAGAGGCAACCACGCGGTCATAGCCTTCGGCTAAACGCCTGCTAGCCCATGCTTGGGTGACCTTGGGATCGTTACTACGGGGTAAGTGCTTTTGGCAGGGCAAGGTAATGCGACAGCGGACAGGGAGTCGGGCCGCTTCACCAGTAATGATTGCTTCACCAGTTCTCAACACTGGCAAAAGGTCCATCAGCCCGGCTAAGTTATCCGGCAAAGTTCCTTTCACGCGCGCACGATCTACAGGATTTGATAACCGAAGCGCGATGATCGTGCCACATTGAGATAAAACGGTTTCATCTACTTCTGCTGGTCGCTGGGACACAATCATAGCTCCTACGCCATATTTACGACCTTCTTTTGCTATGCGTTTTACCACTTCAGAGGCGACTGTTCCAGAATCAGGGCCTAGGTAACGATGAGCCTCTTCCATCACAACTAAAAGAGGACGCTCTACACCTCCCTCTGATTTTTCCCGACTCCAAAAAAGTGCTTCATAAACAATACGTAAAATAGAGCCGATGAGTCGAGTTAAAACTCCGCTCGGGACTCCAGACAAATCCAATATAGTGATTTGTTTATCATGACCTAGCCAACCTTCTAACAGTTTATCGAGATCTGTTTTAACTGTTCCCGTAAGGTCAGGCTCCCAATCGCCGGGGTGAAGAAGAAAATCATAGCGGCGATCTAGTAGGCGAGAACGAAGTAGATTTAATGGTCTTCGAATACCTCTAGCTGCTGTGTTGGTGAATGGCCCTTTGGCGCCCATTGCATGAGGTTGATACTTTGGTGCGACCAGGGTTTCTGCATCCCCAGCCTCTTCAAGCGCAGGCTCATCACGATTTGCACCGATATAGGTAGTTGTTTCAAAATCAACTAATTCATACCAAAGTTGTTTTAAACTAAACGGTACTGGGCTATCTACAGTAAGAGTTCTGGAATCAATGCCTGCTCTTGGATTTACTTTAATGCCCTTGTCTTTTAACTCCACAATTTTATCTGTAAAGGCAATTTCGTGAGCTTCAGAAAGCCCTCCTGTTATGAAATCTAAAAGTTCACCAGCCTCTAAAGCCCAATAGGGAACAAATAACGGTTTTTGATCCTGGTTAGGGGTTGCACTGAAAACAGTCGATATGTCTTCCAAAGCTTTAGTGTACTCACCATGGATGTCGAGCATAAGGATACGAGCGCCAGGTGATCCCTGAATTTCATCTTTCTGAATAATTGATCTCAGGAGGCTAGCGACGGTTGTGGATTTACCTGCCCCAGTTGACCCTAATATTGCTGAATGGCGCGTTACAAGAGCGTCTAAGGAAAGACGTACGTCAATGTTTTCCGCGCTCGCAAGATGCCCTATGCTCACTTGGTCGTCACCGATTGAACCGTAAATTCTTCTTAGATCAGCTTCAGTAACCAAGTGTACTGAGTCATTTATATTAGGATGCTGGCTTAAGCCTCTTTCAAATTGACCACCAACTGTTTCACCGGCAAGCTGGACAGTCATCCATCTACCTGAGTCGATTTCAGAAATATCAGATTGTGATGGTGCGGCAGTGGCCCCGATCTCAGAAACGATACCAAATAGGTCCTGATAGCCCTGAGGAATTCTGACAAAACTGCCTACTTGACCAACTCGATATGTATGTCCTTTAATGACGGCAAAACCAGAGTCTAAGGACTCAGCAAGTTTTATAGTGAGGGTGGCACCTGAAACAGCACTCACAACACCTAAATATGTCGGATCATTACCATTCATTTTGTCCTTCCTCTAGATCAACCTCATTTCTGCCACCTCCATTAGCTTCATCCTCAGATCTATCTGGTTCATCCCTTTTCAAAGATTGTGCTATCAAGTCATTTGCTTGAGCTAATGCACAGAAGCGAGCAAAAGCTGCAAAGTCCCCTAGCAGAAATTGATTTGCTTCTTTCGGCTTTCGCGCAGCCCAGAAACTCTCACGAATACTTCCCCAGTTTTTAGGTAACTCCCCTGGACGCCATTTTCCTAGAACTCCTCCAATGACGGCTCCATCTGCTGCGTAGACGCTCAGGTTAGGTCTATCATTTGCTAATTTTACAGCAGGTTCTTCCTTTGCAAGATCTTGATATTGAAACGCCAATACTGCCGTATTGGCGTTCATAGCCAAACTTTCATCAAGAACGGCACAAATATGTGCATCCCTAAATGAAAATCCAATCGTAAGTAACAAAGAGTCAGGGGTAAGTAAAAATCTTTTAAGTCTCTCAAAGAGAGCGGAGTAAGGCTGTTTTTGAGTTAAATCATATTTTAAATGGTCTGGATAAACTAATTCGGCAGTTTCTCGCCCATGTCCTCGGACAACAGCTCCGTCTTCCAATGCCCAGCCAAGGGAACCATGCATCTTCCACAATTTTGTCCATCGAGCAGGTAAGTCATCACCTGCTACTGAGACAGGATCAAAGAAAGGTTTACTGCCTCCTGAAAAGCCGTCAAAGTAAGGAGACCTTACTCTTTCAAACGCCTCTTCGAAAAGAAAATCATAGTTTGTAGTGAAAATTTCTACAGAATTCGAACGAACTGTACCAGTAATCCATGCGATTAAATCAGAATATGCGTTTCGTTCTTTAGGTAAATAAACCCCGACTATTTCAGAGATCTTCTTACAGATATCTTTACCTAGTTGCCTATAACCTTCTGAATTGAGCCCCTCTACCTCCGTTTTCCCCAACGCTTGTTCTAATAAACGAATACGTGATAAAAGGGATTCAATGTTAGCGGTACTTCCCAAGCTTTCTTTAATTGCTTCGACCGCCTTTGTCTGAATGTCTGTCAGCCCAGAGGTTGCTTGCAGTGTCAGAGCCTCTACACCCGGAATAAGCGGCTTACCATCTGGGTCTATCTCATTCTTATCATTTACGCGGATTGCGAGTGGTGCTCCTGCACCAACAAGAATTCCAATACGCTTCCTACCCTGTGACAGTATCTGTCGCAGATCAGACATAAACCGATCAGGATTGTGGAACGTTTCCATAATTCTCCTTTTATAGGTGTTGTCGCCGGACTTCTTCTGCAGGTCTTTAGATTTGGCAACATTATCCCTAATAGCATGTCACACCAGCAACCTCTTTCTATCGCATTGCTACCGTAAAAAATTTGAAGTGTTCAACAAAAACTGGCCACCGAGTTAGAGTTTTTCCAGTATCGATTTTCCGATTCGTTTGGGGGTAACCCACTGTTATATTCGTGCGGTCTTAGTGCGCTGTAATATCCAACGATATAGTCCGTTATGGCGTGAGCTGCCTCGCTGAAGCTTACATAACCCACTACCGGCATCCATTCGTTCTTCAGACTCCTGAAGAAGCGTTCCATTGGGCTGTTGACGCTCCTATGTCAAGAGTGGGCGATTGGCGTAGGCGAGGTCCGATAAAATCAATGGATAGAGTTCACGGACAATGTAGCGTTTCAGGCATCTCAGGATCTCTTTGGTCGACAGCCCTTCACCAGTCCGTCTGTCGACATAGATTCTTGTGCGCGGATCACTACGCATACGCACAAGGGCTATTGTCCACAGGGCGTTGTTTGCTTCACGTGAGCCGCCACGGTTTAATCTGTGCCTGACTGTTTTTCCTGATGATGCTGGTAACGGATTTACGCCGCAGAGAGATGCCAGAGCCGCTTCATTTTTTAAACGTTCGGGGTTATCACCTACAACGGCCAGCAGCGTTGCCGCCGTCTGTGGTCCTACTCCAAACTGGCGACGAAGGTTACTGGCATATTTGCGGGTCAGTTTATCCAGTGATTCGTCCAGTTCATTCAACTCTTCAGTCAGAGCCATCCATCGCTTCGCAAGACTTCGAAGCGTGCTGCACAGGGCTATCCGCAATGGAGAGCACTCTGACACCTCGCTATTAATGCAGGCGGATACGCATTCGTGTGGTTTCGATTTCCAGAGTTTGTCGCGAACATCCTGTGGGGCACTAACCAGCAGCGCACGAAGCTGGTTAATCGCCTGCGTGCGGGCTTTTACTGCACTGCGTCGGGCAACACTGATAATCCGGAGAGCTTCACACGCGCCGGACTGCATTTTGGGTATGGCCTTGCTGCTCCCTGATAGAACTGTCCGGGCTGCATTTTCTGCATCCAGGGGAGCTGACTTTCCTTCAAGGCGACGTTTTGAGCGATCTGGTCGGTTAACTTCAACCACATAAACTCCATTCTTAATAAGATAACGTGTTAATGCCGCTCCATAAGTACCGGTTCCTTCGATGCCTGCTCGTTCGAGGAGCCCAAAAGTACGAGCCCAATCAAGTAGTTCCAGATAACCAGATTGATTTGTTTGAATAATGTGAGTTCCAAGCAGTTTCCCTGCCTGACTGATAACAGCACCGACATGAATATCAAGGTGTGTATCAACACCTAGAATCACGCTTTCAGAAGATTGGTGGTCGTTTTGCATGGTTTGCCCCCCAGATATTGGTAGCACAACCATCCCCATCGCAGGACAGGACACTCAGGATGCAGCACAAAGCCCCTATCAGGTCACAAACGCTGGGCCCGGTTATGCCCAGGAAATACCAGAATCAGACGACAGGTCAACACAAAGGCATCTGAGCCAATCCCAGCACGAGTCAGTCCAATCCGGTATTTGAAGTATATTAGAATGAGTATCCCAGCAGTTTCCGCGCCAGCTCATACTCTGCCTGATCTGGTATCGCCACAATAACTGCCGGAACTGCCTGCTCGTATAATGACTGCCCTGGACGCCCTTCTAAGAGTCAAGCCGTTATCGGGATGCTGTTGATCTGCCTGTTTTGATTACGCCGTTAATGTATAAACTTCGCGTGAGATATAGCGCTTCAGGCAGCGTATTGATTCCATTTTTGTATGCCCTTCCGCTACTCGTCTGGCGACATATTCCTTCGTTTTATCGTCAGTTCGCAAACGTCCGATGGCAATGATGTGAAGTGCACTATTTGCAGCACGATCTCCACCCCGGTTAAGTCGATAACGATTCGTTTTTCCTGAAGATACGGGAACAGGGCTGACACCACACAGTGCCGCAAAACCTGATTCTGATCTTAATCGTTGGGGATTGTCTCCTGCCGTGATCAGCAACTGCGAAGCGCTTTCGTATCCAATAGCATTACGTTTAATCAGTTCAGGCGCCAGCTCATCGACAATTGCCGCAATCATGACATCCAAATCAGCGATTTCGTCATGTAACTCGAGATAGCGTCGGGCAAGGGACTTTAATGAA
>ERZ1035044.114-NODE-114-length-19707-cov-8.590627_pt1 | contig 19707 bp, 26 predicted proteins | sample MGYA00520588_ERZ1035044 | MGnify/ENA primary metagenome ERZ1035044 (study PRJEB33766, sample SAMN09781698) | gut metagenome | biome: gut microbiome | host: Homo sapiens | place: Madagascar | study: EMG produced TPA metagenomics assembly of the PRJNA485056 data set...
TGGAAAAGCAACAGTTAAGAGTATTAGCGATATTAGACCAATCAAAAGTATCGTGGGGCGATTTAGCCAATACGATTAACAGCCCATCAAATATGTTACGCCAGTTCAGCAACAATATGAAAGAAGTAGGAATGGTAGCAGGACAGCTGTTTATCCCAATTCTTTCAAAGGTTATGCCGGTTGTAAACGGAGTAACTATTGCAATCAAAAGATTATTAGTCAACCTTGCTTCTTTAATGGGGGTTAAGATTGACTTTGAAAGTTTCGGACAAAGCGGTTATAAAGATACATCTGACGGCTTAGAAGATATTTCAGACGGCTACCAAGATGTAGCTGATTCAGCTAAGAAAGCTACATTATCCCTTATGGGATTCGATGAAATTAATAAATTACAGGACGATACAAGCTCAAGCAAGGGTTCAAGCGGTGGCGGCGGTAGCAGTATTGATTTGACAGATGATATTGCCAAAGCGGCGGCAGAATATGAAGCGGCGTGGAATAAAGCATTTGCCAATATGGAAAATTCGGCAGTTGCTTGGGCAGATAAGATAGAGAAAGCACTTGAGCCTGTCAAACAGATTTTTAAAGATTTTGCGGTTGGTGATTTCTTTAAGGCAGGGCAAGATACATCTAACCTTGTGGCAGGAATTTTTAATTGGTTTGCAAAAGCTATAGATGATGTTCCTTGGTATACAATTGGACATAATATAGGAGAGTATTTAGCTGGACTTAATTGGCTTGAAATATTTTCAAGCCTTGGTAATGTGTTATGGCAAGCCATTAAGGCAGCTATCGAATTATGGAGTGGTTCATTTACGGCAGCACCAATTGAAACGACCTTAATAACAGCTATAGCAGCATTGAAATTTACAGGTTTAGGAAGTGTTTTGAGAAAGAAACTTGTTACAGTAATAGGAACAAGTATTAAAGGTGCTTTAAAATCATTCGGAACAGGCAGCATAATATCAGGAATAAGCGGATTACTTACAACAGATATAGGCACTATTATAGGAGCAGGAACAGCAACAGAAATAGGTTTAACTATAGGTGCAGGAATAGTAGGCGGAATAGTAGCTGCTATTGCTGGATTTAATTTAGGTAATTGGCTCAATGAAAAATTAACAGGCGAGAAAATAGACATGTCAATGTTTGACCAATTAGCATATCTTATAAAAGCACCGTTTGAGGATTTAGATAGCTTTGTTGATGGAGTGATAGAAACAATCACATTCGGGCATAAAGATGATATAGCAAATTGGTGGACTACAAGTGTTGAGCCTTGGTTTACTAAAGCAAAATGGGGAGAATTAGGCGACAATGCTAAAACATCATTAAGCAATGCTTGGAATAGCTTTTCTAATTGGTGGGGTAATACAGCTATCGTAGGTTGGTGGAACAATAGCGTAGCACCTTGGTTTACTAAAGCAAAATGGCAATCTCTTGGAGATAACGCAAAGGGTAGCTTAACTGATAGTTGGACTTCGTTCAATAATTGGTGGAGCGGCACAGGAATATATAATTGGTGGAATGATAATGTCTCGCCATATTTTACTAAAGAAAGATGGGGCAACTTAGGTGAAAATATTAAGAATAGCTTATCTAACAGTTGGGATAGTTTTTCTAACTGGTGGAGCGGCACAGGCATATATAACTGGTGGAATAACCACGTAGCGCCTTACTTTACAGCGGACAGATGGAACGATATGGCAAGCGGAATAATGCAAGGGCTTAAAAGCGAATGGTACAACGTACTTGATTGGTGGGACAGCAAGCCAGAACTTCACAGAATATCAGTTGCAATAGAAGATTTCTTTGGTTATATACGAGAATTATGGTATGACCTAAGAGATTGGTGGAGTGACTTGTCACTTAGATTCCCACATATTAAAATGCCACATTTTAGCATTGAGGGCGAATTTAGTCTTATGCCTCCAGAAGTGCCTCATATTAATGTTGATTTTTATGCAAATGGTGGTTTCCCAAATAAAGGACAGTTGTTCGTTGCTAATGAAGTTGCACCCGAAATGGTTGGTACTATGGACGGAAGAACAGCAGTAGCCAATCAACAGGAAATTACAACAGGTATTGCTAATGCAGTTTATCCAGCAGTTTATAATGCCGTTAGGGCGGCTATGGCAGAAAGTAGTAATAACGTCAATGTAACACTACAAGGTGACGCTGATAAATTGTTTACAATGGTACAGGATAAAGCCAATAACTATACTAATATGACAGGTCAAGCGGCTTTTCCATATTGATAAGATTTGCGTATTGTGTTATTCTTTTGCTATATATAAAAAGCAAAGGGGTAACACAATATGGCAGAAAAGAAAGCAAAGAAAAAAGACAGTAAGCTAAGCATAGCGGCGGCAATCACAGCACTATTTATATTTACGATTCCAATAGGTTTTATATTGGCTATTGTTGATTTAATTAAAAGTAAAGGCGACAAGTCACAAAGGCACTTAGGCTCTTACTTTGCAATAGTATCATTTGTACTATTTCTGATAGTTGCTTTTAGCAATGGAAGTAGCAACAGCAGTAACAACGCCAATGCTACGAAACAAGCTAGTACAACACAGCAAGATACAGACACAGCAACGAATGATGATACAACGCTTAAATACCTTAAACACGAAGTGATTACGGATAGTAGTGATAGAGAGGTTGTTGTTGTCTATTTCGACTTTGCAAATAATTCAAAAGACAATGAAGCATTTATTTACAATTACAATGTGACTTGCTTTCAGAACGGCAAGGAACTTGACTATCCGTTAGCTAGTTTTGATATTGACGAATACAACAATGCGGCAAGAGAATTACAGACAGGTGCAAATCTTACAGTTGCAAGGATATACATACTAGAAGATAAGAGCGATGTTGATTTAGAGGTGACACCTTGGGGTTTAAGTAAGAAACTTATGAAGCTGACATTAAAAGTAGAATAAAAAAATCAGAACAAGTTGGGTAGACCTGTTCTGATTAGCACGTATGAGTGAATGTAAATCAACTCATACCAATAATAACAAATAAATAGCAAAATGACAAGGACATTTCACTTAATTGTGAGGTGTCCTTTTTGTTACACATTTTTAGGTAGAAAGGGGCAATTGAATGATAAGTGCTGTGATTATTGAGGGAGTAACATTCCCAGTAGCTTACAACGGCTACACATACAGCAGAAACAAGATATGGTCTAAGAATACAGGAAGAAACGATTATGGAGAAATGGTAGGAACAACCATAGCCATTAAAGACAAAGTAGAGCTTCAATTACCGCCATTAACAGGTGAGCAGGCACTATTGCTTGATAATGTAGTAAGCGACATAGATAACCCATTCCCAACGGCACAAGTTTTATTCTTAGGTGGCACACAAAAGGAAATGACAATATACACAGGAGATGTGACATATCCGTATCTCACAAGGGCAAAGAATGAGGACGGATTAATAGTCGGAGCAAAATTAAGTTTAATTCAGAAATAGAAAGAGGTTACACATGAAACTTAAAACAAGTGAATTAATAGACAGATTTCAGAGCTTAAGTAACATATCGCATGATAAGACTACAGGCAGAATTGCTATGGCTGTTATGTGCAATATTAAGGCGTTAGAAGAACTGTATAAGACAACACTACAGACCATAGAAGATACTAAGATTAAGTATGCAGACAAGGACGACAGTGGCGAACCAGTTGTCAATGATAATCAGTATCAGATTACATCAGAAAACTTAAAGAAGTTACAGGAAGAACTACAGGAAATTAATGAGCAGGAGATTGAAGCGCCTGACATGACAATGCTTCCTATGAACGCATTCGACAAATGCGAAGAAATTACACCAGCTAAATTATACTCAATTGAGTTTATGATAAGCCATTAATTAATCAATAAAGGCGGTGTAGAATGAAGATATTAGACACAGCTATAACGGAAATTGTTAAGGGAAATAGTGCAAGGTACTATTCTAAGTATGTTGTTGACGGAAAAGAACATACCGAAACACTTAACAATTTCAAGTTTCAAAACATGATAAATCCCAATAATGAAATTACGATAGGTAACACTTGCAGTAGCAGTGTTGCCTTTTCTATTTATATGCCAGCAATAAGCCTTGAAAATAAGGAGATTACTATATTCGAGGGTGTTAGGGTTGGCACAGGAATTAAGTATATTCAGTTGGGAATATTCACAATTACCAAGCAGACAAGCGACGGAGAATATACAAGCTACGAAGCATACGACAGAATGTATAAAGCTGACATGCCTTATTTCTCGGATATGGCATTTCCCAGCACAGATAAAGCTATTCTTAATGAGATATGCGGTAAGTTAGGCATATCTTTAGCAACAAACATAGTCACAGCACATACTATCAGCGACAAACCACAAGGATATACCTACAGAGAAATTATCGGTTATATGGCTATGCTACAAGGTTGTAATGCGGTAATTAATTCTGATGGCAACCTTGAATTAAGATGGTACAAGGATAGCGGTTATGTACTTGACGGACATAAGTATTATCAGCAGGGTGTTACATTTACAACGAGCAAAGATTTTATCATACAAAAATTGACATGTAACAATACTAAGAGCGGATCTACGGAGCAAAGCGAGATTACTTCTGGCGACGGAGCAACAGGATTAACATTCGCAAATCCATTTATGACGCAAGCGATTCTTGACGAAATCTATAAAAAGATAGGTGGTTTCACATTTAGACCGCTTACAGTTAAGTTTGTCGGTGATTACCGATTGGAAGTCGGCGACATTATTACTGTCAATAAAGGCGGCATTGATTATAAAGTGCCTATTATGCAGATTACGCACGAATGTGACGGCGGACTTATGGATACAATTACGTCCATAGGTAAATCTGATACAGAGAATACAAGCGTAGCTTCTGGACCTGTTACTAAGCAAATGGAGCGGTACTATGCCGACTTGATAACTGTTAATAAGGCACTGATTAATAAGCTAGATGTGGATACAGCCAAGATTACCTATGCACAAATAGATTTCGCCAACGTGACAACGCAAGTTGTAGGAACATCCATCATTAAAGACGGTGCAGTAACCAACGAAAAAGTACAGAGTTTGTCTGCTAACAAGCTCACAGCAGGCACTATTGACGCGAGCAAGATTACAGTTGTTAATCTTAATGCTGATAACATAACAGTTGGTAGGATTAATGGTAAATTAATTGGCACTGGTTCTGTTGACCTTGATAAACTAGCACAAGAAGTACCAACGAAAGAATATTTAGATAAAGTACAAGAAGAGCTGCAAGGTCAAATTGACGGAAACATTGAGACATTCACCAAGACAGAAATACCTACTCTTAATAATGAGCCAGCTGTTAATTGGACTGATAATGCTACGAGAAAGAAGCATATAGGCGATATCTGTTATGTAGTTAATCCAGCTTCGAGTGCAGACGGATATTCTTACAGATTTGCCAATACCGGAACAGAACAAGCACCTGTATATGAATGGGTATTAATCAAGGATAGTGATGTTACTAAGGCATTACAGGACATTATTAACATCAATGGTGAGATTACAGGTATTAAAAAGTTTGATGTTGAAATTAGTTCATGGAAAACCGATACAGACAGTGAATTATCAAGCCTTAAGACACGAACAACCAGCCTTGAAACTGATATGGGTAACAAGGTTGATACTACGACATTTAATAAGGTTAAGCAGAGTGTTGATGAAAATAGTTCAACAATAACTAAAATGTCTGAAACACTTAGCAAAAAAGCTGACAGCGGTACAGTTACTACTTTAAGCAACACTGTTAATAGCATTAAACAGACAACAGACAGTAATACATCAAGTATTTCAAGCCTAACAACAACTGTGACAAAAGTTGAAAGTACAGCTAACAATGCAAGCAAAACGGCTAGTGAAGCTAAAACCGCAGCAAGCAAAGCAGAAACGGCAGCAAGCAATTCAGCTACAAATGCTAGTAATGCTGAAAAATCTGCAAGTAATTCAGCTAGTTCGGCTTCAATTGCAGCTACAAGTGCTGCAAATGCTAAGAAATCAGCAGATACTGCGAATACAAATGCAAGTGCAGCTGTATCTACAGCTAACACAGCAAAGAGTACTGCTGACAGTGCGAAGTCAACAGCTACAACTGCAAACAACACCGCTAACACAGCAAAGTCAACGGCTGATAGTGCATTAACTAAGGTCAATACGCTTACAACTACTGTAACGAATCAAGGTTCAAGCATTACACAGCTTCAAGGTAGTATTGCTAATAAGGTTTGGAAGCAGGACATAACTACTGCGGTTAATGATATTCGGATTGGCGGAACAAACTTAATTCGTAATAGTAATTTTTTTCAGAAGGATGCTTATTGGGCATATGATGCAGGTACAGGTACAATTATATCAGATAATAGTGTAATTGGTAATGTACTAGTTTTTAAACCTACTGGTAATTACTTACGTTTTTTTGTAAATACTCAGAATGTATGGGTTTCTAATGAAATCTATACTGTTTCGTTTTATGCTAAAGCTTCTGTTGCAAATACTACAATTACTCCAAGCCGTAGTTTAGCTGATAACGCAAGTACAGTTACACTAACAACTACGTGGAAAAGATATACTGGAACTATTCGCTCAACAGCAACGAGTGATTCAGGGACACTTTCTTTTAGAGTTAATAATATAAATGCAACTTACTATATTGCAGCAGTAAAGCTGGAAAAAGGAAATAAGGCAACAGATTGGTCGCCAGCTCCTGAAGATGTAGATAGTTCTATAAATGCTGTAGATAATAAGGTAACAACAGTAAGTAATCAGTATACAACTCTTAATCAGACAGTTAATAGTATTTCAGGTACAGTTAATAGTCACACCGAACAAATCAAACAAAAAGCAGACAACAGCACTGTAACAACAATTAACAACAAGGTTACATCTTTGACAACTGATTTAAGTGGGTTTAAGACTACTGTAAGTAACACATATGCAACAAAGAATAGCTTAAGTAATTACGCAACAACAGCTGCTATGAACTCTGCTATATCTCAATCTGCTAGTAGTATAACTCAATCGGTATCTGCTACTTATGCGACAAAAAGTAGCCTTTCTTCTTATGCAACTACGGCTAGTTTATCTGCTTATATAGCTAAAACTGATACTGGTACGCTTAAAAGTTGTATAGAAGCTATTGCAGATACAATTAACATTACTGCAAGAGGTGGTCTTAATTTAAGCGGTAACAGGTTTACGTTAAACAGTACAAATACTAGCATTACAACGGACGGAACTATAACTTGCAAAAACTTTGTTGGAAATGGTGGCACAATAGGCGGCTGGAATATCAATTCTACTTCGATTTACAGCGATTACCGGTACGACCCTAGCGTGGGTTATGGCTTATACAGGGTATCACTCGATAAATCAACTGGAAGCGATTCAAAGGTTATGTCTGTCAGAGCTACAGTTAAAGATAATGTGTTTAACTATCCATTTTATATTAGAAGCGATGGGTATATGTATTCGGTAAAAGGACAAATTAGTGGATTCCAATTTGATTCAAACAAGATGTCAAATGCAGTTTCTATATATTTACTACCAGATAAAGATGTGTTACATACCTTGCGAAATGCCATTGCAAACAATACAACTTCACAGCTTCCACTAAAGCAATACGACCTAAATGGAAATGGTAAGGTTGACTTAACTGATTTTGTAGCAGCAAAAAATTATGTTTTAGGAACACACACAGAAGCTGACTTCCGTAAATGGAAATATGCAAAAACAAGTGACATAACATATAAACTCAATCCTTCTGATGTTAAGAATGCTTTGAGTATTTCAGGTACTGATATTTGGGGCAAAACAAGGCAAACTACATTAGGGATAGGAACATTATATAGTAATGAAATTAGTTGCGACAACTTGATTGTTAAAGATCCTGTAGACTATTCAACTTTTAACACATTTTTGAATACAATAAACGTCAGAGACACATCAACATCAATAGATTTAGCTAGCTTCACACGCAAATACACTATCAAAGGGAATGGAATGTTGATTGTTAACATATCAGTTTGGACGGACACTACAGATGATTATGGAACTACCGCAGCAGAAATATACATTGACGAAAAATGCGTTACGGAGAACCGCCACAGAATGACAAATAGCCATCCGTCAGAACTTGCAGGTGGTGCTACATTCGTTTGGTGGTTTAATGACAATACAACACATAGTATTATAATAAAAGCTGGTTCATCTAAAAACGGTACAAAGACTTATACACAATCTATTCAAGCACTATTTGGATTACAAATATCAACGTAATGCAAATCAAATGGTTTGCAATAGGATATTAGCAATTAAGGACATCTTCGGGTGTCCTTTTTTAATACAAATTAGGAGGTAAAACACAATGTTAGACATCAACTCATCAATTCAGAAGAACGGAACATTATCTGTTCAAAACTCAGACGGAACACTTAAACAAGTAGCTTATCTGTCAGCTACAATCAGCGAAAGCGGCACAGTTAGTATGTCAGCCAGCTTCAATGATTTTGCGGCATACTTAGCAAATGATACAGCACTAGACAATGAGCTTAAGAGCTTCCTTGATGGCGTTAAAAACACTTACAAGGCAACATACAGCACAGAAGATAACACAATTAGTTCAGATGTAGTAGACGTAACAGGAACAGTAGGAAGCGAGGTATTTTAGATGATTAAATGCGGAGATTTTTCAGCTTGGAATGGTAATATTAACTGGGATAAGGTTAAAGCGGCAGGACTTACTCACGCTGTTCTCAAGGTTATCAGACGTGATTTTGACCCAGATAAGCAGTTTGAAAATAACTGGAAAGGTTGCCAGTTAGCAGGTGTGCATATTTGCGGCGTATATAACTATGTATACACACCAACAGTAGAAGAAGCAGTTGCGGCGGCTAAAAGAGTGTTAGAGGTGCTTGATGGACGTAAAGTAACTGTTTGGATGGACGTAGAAGATACTTGTATGCGAAACTTAGGTTCAGAGCTTATTGACATTATCAAGGCTTACAAAGAGGTTATTGAGGGTGCAGGTTATCAGTTTGGCGTATATACTGGCTTGTCATTTTATGGTAGCTACATTAAGCCTTATACAAACCCTAGTGACTTAGATTGTCCGTTCTGGATAGCACGTTACTATCTTGGATATGATGAAATGCAGTTAAATGACGATGTTAATGCAGACAAGACACCCAGTATCGACCATTATCTTGCAGGGTGGCAGTATACTTCTAGCGCAAGAATTGACGGTGTAGACGGAGTTTGCGACTTGTCTGTATTCTACGGAGAACACGAAGAAACAGCAAACGATACAGATAATACAGATGATGAAGAAACAGCAGATAACAGCAATGAAGCTGTAGACGTTACATATGCCGCATATACCGACAGGTGGTGGGATGAAGTAACTAACGACAGCGATTGGGCTGGCAAGGGTGACGATACAGCTATCAAGGCTATTGCTATCAGGGTTAGTCGTGGTAACGTTAAGTACAGAGTACACTTACTAAACGGCGGCTGGTTGCCTTATGTAACAGGATGCGACTATGACGATTTTGATAACGGCTATGCAGGCGACAAGAAACACGAGATTGACGCTGTGGAAATCATCTACTATACACCTGACGGAGAAGATTACAAGTATGCCAGATATATGGTATCACCATTCGGCTTAAGAAACTTCTACCCAGAGCAGGTAGACAACGAAACTGGCAACGGAATGGATGGTTACGCAGGAGAATTTGGCAAAGCAATCGACAAGTTCCAGTTAGTTGTCGAATAGTGTCAGAATAACACGACCGAAAGTATTTGAAATATACTAATGATAAATGTATAATAAACTTGTCTTTGAAAAAAGACCCTTAAACATTTTCAAGTTCTGGCAGGCGATATTGTTTGATTGGCGTTGGCAGTATCGCCGCTACACTTGACACGATAGAACGTGTGTTCTATAATAATCGTATCGCTATCAAACGTGCAAGGGCAAGAGAGGGGAGTGCAGGTTTATGAGTAATGAGGAGTACAGACAAAAGATAACAAAATTGATTAATAAAATAGAAGATAACTGGATATTAGAACAAATATTTAAGTTTATATGTAATATGACAAAAGAGAGGGTTTAGACCCTCTCTTTCTTACTTTTCGTCTAGCAATTTCTTTGCGATAGCTTCCAAACATTCCCAATCTTTAGGTTCAAGTCTTGCCAATGCACTAACAAGCTTCTTCTCAAAGCTGTCATCGTTCAATTCCATAACTTCATTAACAAAAGCACCAATCTCTTGTTCTCTTGTTCTTGATTTGAACATTTTCCCATCGCCAGTTCGCAGCCATTCTTCATTGACATTAAATTCTCTGCAAATAGAAAGAATAACAGCGTCTGTTGGATTTCTTAAACCAGTTTCGTAATTCGTAACAGTATTTCCTTTAACACCGATTCTTTCTCCGAATTCAACTTGGGTTAAGCTATATTCTTTTCTTATCTGTTTTATTCGATTTTTCATTTCAAGCCTCCTTTCAAGATAATTATAACAAAAAAACTCACAAAGTCAATATTTACTATTGCATTATAACTCTCTATGTGATATATTAAACTCACAAAGTCAAATAGAAAGGAGATGAGAACAAAGAATGAAAAAGTTAAGACTTTGTGACATAGCGTTGATAACATCAATAATTGCACTTGTGATTGCGGCGTTAAACATTTCGCTTACGATACTTGACTTATTATTTTGATTATTAAATCAGACAAGCTGATTATTATTGCAATAATTGAAATCGCAAGTGAAATTTTTGAGTATTTACTAGAGGAAACAGCATTTTTATTAGCGGTATCTGCTAATGATTGAGCAGATTTAGCAGTATCTTGTGCTAATTGAGCCAATTTTTCCAAAGCAGGAACAGTATCTTCCAGGTATTCTGATTGGCTTTCCATTAATTCATATGGAGATTTACCCTTTTCATAATTAGGCATTTCTATATTTGGAACTGCTGGTTTGATAAACATATCGTCTAAGTTTGGATAATTTGGAACATATTGCATAGTAGTACTCCTTTGTTTTTTTAACACATTATATCATAGAAAGGAAGTGAATTAAATGAGTGAAAAGGAAAAGGAAATCATCAAGAAGTTATCTGATACAATACCAAAACTTGATGATAGCAAGAAAAATTACATTCTTGGTGTCGCCGAAGGCATGGCAATGGTAAGAGAATCAGAGAAAGCTGACAGAAAGGAGTAAGAATTGGAAAAACTGATTAAGGAATTAATTGCAGTTGAGAAAAAGAGAAATTCCTTGCTTGCAGAATTAAATGAGAATTTAAAGAAGCTGACAAGCAAGGAAGATAAGCATTATGAGTATGAAACTGGGAAAACAGCACTTATTGATTGTTGAGCCAGTTATGGTAATGTTCCAGCATTTCCATAACGCCGATTTCAACCCATGCGCGCCTAATGAACTCGTGTTTTTCGCCTTCATCAGCAAAGTTATTGCTATCAACGCTTTTCATAACTTTTTGCTGAATAGAAGAATGGATATCAGCACCATTTTCATTGACAAACTTTTTAAAATCATTGAAGTCTTTCAAGATTTCACCTCTTTTCTATTAGGATAAGAGGATTATACCACAAATTATTTAGAAAGGAATGCTTATGGAATTACAGATTTTTAGCAATGAAGAATTCGGAGAAGTCCGAACAGCAGTAGTAAATGATGAGCCTTGGTTTTGCTTGGCTGATATATGCAGAGTATTAGAAATCAAAAATGTTTCTGATTGCAAAAGTAGACTAAGACAAAAGGGTATAGTTACTACCGACACCCTTACAAATGGTGGTAAACAGAAGATGATTTTTATTGATGAAAGCAATCTTTACAAGACAATCTTTCAGAGCCGCAAAGAGAGTGCAGAAAGATTTACAGATTGGGTTACATCAGAGGTACTTCCGTCAATCAGAAAGACAGGGAGCTATCAGAAGCAGTTATCCCCACAGGAAATGATGAGAATACAGCTGGGTATGCTAGATGATGTGTCAGACAGAGTGTCTAAGCTGGAAAATACAATGAACATTGATTATGGACAGCAGAAAGTACTCAATGACTTAGTGTCAGCAAGGGTAATAAAAATCTTAGGTGGCAAAAACAGTAACGCTTACAAGGAGATAAGCAGAAAAGTATTTGCAGAGATTAATCACGATTACAAGGATTATTTCAATGTCAATTCAAGAGCCAACACACCAAGGCTTAAGAACGAACAGGCAGTTGAATATATTAAAAACTGGATGCCAAGCACTAACACAATGATGTTAATAAAAGATTGCAATGCACAGATAAACTTAGAAAGTTGATGATTAATTGGAGGATTGTTTATGGAAAAAGAAATACAGGCAACACCACAGTATAGCATATCAGCAGAGGGACTGATAGCAGAAAGAAACAAGTTAGAAGTCTCTATTGCGGCATACAAGAAAGCAAAGAGAGACAGCAGAATAGCTGGATATTTATGGATGTTATCAACAATATTATTTATTGTGTCAATGATATTTCAGCTTATTAATTAGAAAGGAGTTTTAGCAGATTGATATTTATTATTTCTGAAAAAGGCGAAAGAGAGCAGATTAACGAGGTAGAAAAGCTTGAAATCCTGGCGCACATAAGCAGAAGAACAAGTTACCTCTTAGGAAGAAATAAGCATTGTGAAGCATTAAGAAACATAGTTGTAAAAGACATTTTAGGACAGTTAAAGCACGAATTCGGGTGTGAGTTAAATGAACTGAAAAAGAAGTACATAGCAGACACTCACGATTATATCGACTGCTACGAACTGCCTACAATAATGAAAGAGAGATATGGGCTATGATACTAGGTTTTATAGCAGGAATAATATTCGGCATAATACTCACAACAGTTTGTGCCGTTATTGCAACAATAAGAACTAATGCAGAAGAAAGGAAAGAACAATATGAAACAGGTAAACGAGAAAGCAATAACAGTACAGGATTGCATTGATATGTACGAGAAGAAAGATATGGTAACAGTTATTGACGGTGGTAAAGTTGTAGGGTTTGTTGAGAAAGGAGTAACAAATGATAAATAATAACAAGACTTATATATTAGGAAAGGTTGCTAAAAAGCCGGTTTTTTCACACGAGATATGCGGCGAGGGATTTTACCTCTTTTATATAGAGGTATTAAGAAAGAGTGGAAGTACAGATACACTTCCAGTAATTGTATCGGAAAGATTAATAAGCATTAATAGGCTTGATGTAGACAGAACTGTAGCAATTGACGGACAGATAAGGTCATACAACAAGCATACAGATAATGAGGAGCATAGTCATCTGATACTTAGTGTATTCGCCAGGGGAATAGATGTGCTAGAAGATGTTGAAATTGATCCAGACGTAAATAATGCTGTTGAGATTGTAGGTCACTTATGCAAGCCGCCTATATATAGAAAGACACCACTTGGAAGAGAAATTGCTGATATTCTTGTCGCAGTAAACAGACCATATGGAAAGTCTGATTACATACCATGCATAGTCTGGGGCAGAACAGCTAAGTTTGTCGGTCACTTGTCAGTAGGAACACATATAGAAATGACAGGTAAGTTTCAGTCAAGACCTTATGCAAAGAAGATAAGTGAAGATGAAGTCGAAAACAGGGTAGCTTATGAGGTATCAGTAAGCAGAATTGAGGTTATAGAAGAAAAGGAGAATGCTGATGAATAGTGATGTTACAGTTTCAGAATTAGCCGCTATGGCAGCAGATAGCGAAAAGCGTTGTCAAGTATGGCATCCAGTCCAAGGCGTTATCTTTGACGGCACGTTTGATGAACTTGACAGGCGGCATTATCTTGCAGATAAGACAGTTGATAACTTCTCAATAGAAGATGATGTATTTATTATGAATATATAAATAAGGAAAGGATATGTTTATGGAAAAAGCAGTTTTAAAAAAGGTAGTGCTTGAAAACTTTATGTGTTATGCACACGCAGAGTTTGACTTTTATGCCATTACAAAGATTACGGCTAAGAATGGTAAGGGTAAGTCAACTATTGCCACAGCTTATCTGTGGTGCTTATTCAACTGTGATTATGAATTAAAGGATAATCCGGTTGTAAGGAGAGAAGTTGACGGAGTATCAGTTGATGATATGGACGTGTCGGTCGAGCTTGTACTTGATGTTGGTGGAAAAGAAGTAACTATGAAGAAAGTGCAGAAGCGTACCTATGAAGAAGTGATAAAGGATGGAGTTGTTATAACAACTGTAAAAGACCCTAATTCATATTATATCAACAGCGTTTCAAAGACATTAAAGGCATTCAACGAATATCTTGATGTTAATATGAACATTTTCAAAATGTGTAGCAATATCAATGTATTTCTTACGCAGAAGCCAAAGGAAATGAGAGAATATCTTTTCAGTTTAGTAAAGAAAACAACTGACCTTGATATGGCAAAGTCTAAAAGCGAACTTGCCGAATTAGTGCCACTTCTTGAAAAATACACATGTGAAGAAATACGTGCTATGAAAAATAAAATTAAAAAAGATGTTGATGATAATGCCAAAAAGCTGAAAGGGCAGATTGAAGAGAAAGAGCGTGATGTACAGATTAAGCAGGGCATTGATGTATCTGACCTTGAATTACAGAAGAACAGCCTTAAAGAACAGATTGCTGATTGCATTGCAAAGCAGACCGACAATGACAAGCTGATAGCTGAATATGACAAGGCTAGTTCAGATATTCTTAACTTGAAGTTTGAACTTAACGATATGAGCCGTAAGGCTAACGAGGACAATATTAAGGCTAAAAGAGAGATTGAGGACAAGATTTCTGATAAGCAGTTTCTTGTTAGACAGACAGAAAAGACTATTACTGATACAGAAAGCAACATTACACAGATTGCTGTGGATGCTATTAATAAGCAGTTACAGGATATAAGGGATAAATGGAAAGCAGAGAATGAACGCAAATTTGACGAAAACAGCCTTATTTGTAGCTATTGCGGGCAGGAATATCCAGAAGATAAGAAAGAACAGTTAAGAGCTGATTTTGCCAAGCATAAGGCTGATAACTTAAAGGCAATTACTGACAATGGCAATATGTGCAAAGAAAGACTTGATAAAGAAAAGGCTACGCTTAAAAACCTTAAAACAGAGTTGCTACAGCATAAAGAAAGTCTTGAAATGCTGAACACAGCTATTGCAGACCTTGAAAAGCAGTTATCTGAACTTCCACAGGAAATTGATGTGACAGCCACAGAAGAATACAAGGCACTTGAAAAGCGGATAGCCGAAAAGGAACAGGCTATGCACAAGGCTAATGACATTTCAGTAGTTAAGGCTGAATTAAAGACACAGGAAACAGCTTTAAGGCAGCAGTTAGCAGAATGCGAAAGCCAAATTGCAAAGTCTGATACGGCAGCAGACGAACAGCGACTTGAAGAATTAAGGCAAACAAGGATTGATTCTGAACAGAATAAAGCTAATGCCGAGAAAATCCTTGATTTACTTGATGAACTTGATAAGGCAAAGAATGAAGCCTTGACAGAAGCGGTAAACAGCCATTTTGGGTTAGTTAAGTGGCAGTTATTTGAATATGCCAAGAATGGCAACTACAAGAGCTGTTGCATACCTACTGTCGACGGAAAGAGCATTTTAACAACTATGAGCAACAAGGGCAACAGGATTCTTGGCAGAGTTGATATTTGTAATAGTATTCAGAAGATTAGCGGCATGTCAGTACCTGTTATTCTTGATGATAGTGAGAGCTTAGATATTACCAATCAGAAGAAAGTTGCTGAAATGGTCGATAGTCAGTTGATTATGCTGATTGTCAATGGTAGCGAGAAATTAGAGATTGTGGAGGGATAATTATGGCATATAAAGCATTTAATCCAGATTTTACTTGCAAAGGTAAGCGGTACGAAGAAAACACAACATATGAAGAAAACGGAAATGAGATATGTGAAGCTGGTGTGATGCACTACTGTGAAAACCCATTTGACGTATTGGACTATTATCCTCTTGTAAACGAGAATGGCGAGGTTTCAGGATTTGCAGAAGTTGAGCCACTAGGAAAGGTTTTTACAAAGGGAAATAAGAGTGCAACTAACAAGCCTCATATTAAAGCAAAACTAGGCTTAAAGGGTTTTATCAAGGCTTGCATAGATTTTACTCTTGAGAAAACGAAGATTGAGGAAATTGAAGATAGTGTAGAAAATGACAATGGCAATGATTCCGCACAGATTGGCAGTAGTGGAGATTCCGCAAAGATTACATCAGAGGGCAATCATTCGGTTGTTATGGCAGCAGGTTACAACTCAATAGCAAAGGCAAAGAAAGGTAGTTGGATAACACTTGCTGAATGGGTAAGAACGGATGATGAAGATGAAAAAGGCTTCTGCATTTGGATTCCTAAATGCGTCAAGACCGAATATGTTGACGGAGAGCGAATCAAAGAAGATACATTCTACAAATTAGTAGATGGCGAATTTAAAGAAGTGGAGGAAAACTAATTATGGCAGAAACAACAGCAGTTGCGGAAAAGAAAGCATTTACCACCTCATTAAGCGAGTGGAGTAATACAATGACAGGACTTATCATCAATGATTATAAGGCTGTTGGAATGGATATGGATGATTATGCAAAAGAGTGTGCTATGGAAGCTATGACAAGCATTTTCAGCCTTGTTAAAAGCAACCCTAAGGTTAATATGGGTAGCCTTGACACAAGCAATTTGAGGGGTATTGTGAAGCGTTGTGCAAGTCTCAAACTTAACGCAAGCGCATTTCCTAGAGAATGTTACTTCCAGTTGCGGAATGTGAACATCGGAAAAGATGCTGACGGAAAAGAAATTTGGCAGCAGCAGGTTGAAATGGGTATTGAGGGTAGTGGCTATGATTCCTTACTTGCTAATTACGGAAAAGATGTTAAGCAGGTATATCCATATTGGGTGATTAAAGAGGGCGACAAGTACATACCGCCTAAGCATAAAGGACTTACAGTTACAGAGCCAGAATGGGAAGAAAATGGATTATCTGATAAGGCGGTAAGAGTTGTGTATCCTGTTAAGCTATTAGACGGAACAGTAACATATCTTTCCGCTGATAGAGATAGCGTTAAGGTTAATCTGTTGGCTCATGTTAAGCAGAATATGATAAACGAAACATTTGGGGTAATTACCGGAACTAAAAAGCAGTATAACAAGGAAGTTGCAAGAACACGTTACGATGCTACACCGGAAGAGAAAGCAAAGATAAAGAAAAAGAAAGAGGAAGTCCTTAATGCTTTAAGAGCGTGCAAGACAGTAGATGAAATGCTTGAATGTGAGCTTGCAAGACCATTTATCAGTGGTGCTTGGCTTGATACCCCAGAGAGTATGATACAGAGAAAAATGTGTAACAATGCAACAAGAAAATATCCTAAGAATTATGACCCAATGGCACGACAGGCACAGGTTGAAATGGATGAGGTATATCAAGTTGCACAGGCTGAAATTGATGAAAATGCTAATACTGTTGAATTTATAGAAGATAAGGCAGATGCAGTTGACACCACGGCAACAGAAGCAACCGAAGAACAGACAGAAGACAGCACATTGCCACCATTCATGCAGGAAGAATAGGAGATTAGATATGACAGTATACGAATTAATACAGGAATTAAGTCAGTATAATGCAGATACAGAAGTTAAGTTTCACTGTGAAGCTGAATATGACACTGACGTTGAAGCAGAATTTGACAGAGAGAATGAAAACGACACGCAGGAAGTGACAGTTACAGCAAGTTTTGACGATGATGTAGATTTTGATGATATTGACGATTATGAGCCAATGCACAAGAGAACTTGGCAGAAAGACCCATTCATCGTTATTAATTTATCTTATTAGGAGTAGCCTATGAAATCAGCGAGTTTAGAACAGATGATGTCTGATATGAATAGCGGCGTATATGATTTGACTTGTAACGGAGAATGTACTCAATGTGGCAATTGTTGTAGTAACTTACTTCCTATGACAGAAGATGAAATTACAACAATTCACAAGTACATTAAAAAACATCATATTAAGGAACACAGACATAATTATCCGACAGCTACACCAACAATGGATATGACTTGTCCGTTCCTTAATGACGATAAGTCAAAAGAAAAATGCGAGATTTATTCAATTAGACCAAGGATTTGTAGAGAGTTTATCTACTGTCCAAGCAAGAGACCGCCTATTGACGATTTGAGTTACAAACTTAAATGCAGGGTGGCTGATGTCAGAAAGGAGTTTTATGAGAGTAATTAACCAAGATGGAACAATAGATGTTCCGTACAATTTCTTTTCTTTGAGCGTAGCAAGTGGAAAATGCAAAGATGTGGAATATGCTTGTATTTATTGCCACAACATATCTGCACCACACGGCACGAAGCTAGCAGAGTATTCAAGTAAAGAAAAAGCTTTAAAGGCTATGGAAATGTTGAGAGAGCAGCACGAAAAGGTCGCTTTTCTTAAAACCATAATAAATACTGAAAAAGGTGCTTCATTCGTAAGCCGTTTGTCGAAAACTGAATTTGATGAGATGACACGGAATTATTTCCAGTTCCCGAAAGATGATGAGGTGGAAGTATGAAATTAACTTGCTTAGGCTCATCGTCAGCCGGCAACTGCTATCTGTTACAGGCAGACAGCGGAGAAACACTTATTTTTGATTGCGGTATCGGAATTAAGGAGATTAAGAAAGGCTTGGATTGGGATATAAGGGGGATAAAGGGTGTGATTATAAGTCACGCCCACCTCTAGACCATAGCAAGTCATTAAACGAATTTAAGGCTATGGGAATACCTGTATTCACACCATATACAAATCCTAACAAGTATCGTGATGCAATGAAATATGGTGGATTTATGATACAGGCATTTGCACTAACAACGATAGATAATCGTTGGACACACACTAACGCAGACGGAACAGAATGCCCTTGTTACGGATTTCTGATAGCACATAAGGAAATGGGTAGATTGCTTTACATAACCGACACAGAGCTGATTAAGTGGCGCTTTAAGGGTATAAACCACATTCTCTTAGGTGTGAACTATGACAAAGATTTAGTTGATACCGACAATCCGAAAGCTAATCACGTTTTCAGAGGTCACTTAAGCATTGATACCGCTTGCAATTTTGTTAAGGCTAACAATTCGGATAGCTTGCAGAACGTCATAATGTGCCATTTATCAAGTGAAAATGCTGATAAGGACAGTTTCATCGAGAAGATGAAAAACGCTGTAAATGGGGCAAATGTAGACGTTGCAGAACAGGGTAAGAGTTGGATTTTAAGGAAAGGAGATGAATGTCCGTTTTGAGAAAATTTTTGAAAAAATTGTTTTGCAATCATAAAAGTGGCGAAGTTATTTGCTGGCATTGGACACACGAACCAAGTGGCAATGATATTAGGTTTTTAGAAATTCAACGTCAATGTAATAAGTGTGGCAAATATTATTTTACATATATAAAAAATTGGGATGAATGTAATAAATTTATTAGCAAATATCCAGGTAGAGAATGGTCGGACAGATGTAAACCGATTTTATAAGCTGTAAAACTTAAATGAGTGTCCGTTTTAGAAAGGAGAATTGAAATGAAGAAAGCTGAGCCAAAAATGATTTTAAATATA
>ERZ1035044.124-NODE-124-length-19061-cov-8.789067_pt1 | contig 19061 bp, 11 predicted proteins | sample MGYA00520588_ERZ1035044 | MGnify/ENA primary metagenome ERZ1035044 (study PRJEB33766, sample SAMN09781698) | gut metagenome | biome: gut microbiome | host: Homo sapiens | place: Madagascar | study: EMG produced TPA metagenomics assembly of the PRJNA485056 data set...
ACCATCAGTACGAATATCATTCTAAAGAAAGAAAAAGAAAATGATTACAGAAGAGCATATTCAGAAATTCCTGGAGCAGGCTCACCGCGTAGGCGATGCAGCCCTCACCATTTGCAGTAGTGGCAACCTCTCTTGGCGCATCGGCGACGAGGCTCTTGTCTCAGGTACAGGTTCATGGGTTCCTAGCCTCCAGAAGGAGAAGGTATCTCAGTGCCTGGTAGCAACTGGCGAAGTTCTCAATGGTGTCAAGCCTTCTATGGAGAGCGGATTCCACCTCGGTGTACTCCGTGAGCGTCCTGACTGCGACGTGGTTCTCCACTTCCAGTCTCCTTTTGCAACAGCAGTGGCTTGCATGCAGGAAACTCCAAAGGACTTCAATGTAACAGCAGAGGTTCCATGCCACGTAGGCAAGGAAATCCCTGTGATTCCTTACTATCGTCCTGGTTCTCCAGAATTGGCAGCAGCTGTCATCGCAGCCTTGAAGGATCACAACTCTGCTCTCTTGCTGAAGCACGGACAGGTAGTTTGCGGCAAGAATTTCGACGAGGTGTTCGAACGTGCCATGTTCTTTGAGATGGCTTGTAGAATCATCGTTCAGAGTGGCGGCAAATACACCACACTGACACCGGAAGAAATCGACGATCTCGAGGTTTACGTTTTAGGTAAGAAACAATAAGCCTCTATCCTCTATATGAGAGAAGCGGTAGGAGAGAAAGCTGCCCGCTACGGGCACTCTCCTACCGCTTTTTATACGAAACAACTTTTATCTACCCAAACATTTATAAATAACTATGATTTATCTAGCTATAGATTTCGGTGGAGGCAGCGGACGAGTGATTGCCGGAAAACTAGAAAACGGCAAGCTCGAAATGGAGCTCATCCATCGTTTCCCTAACCGACAGGTAAGATTAGGCAACCACGTCTATTGGGATTTCCTCGCCCTTTTCGAGGATATGAAGACGGGACTGAAGATGGCAGGAGCCAAGGGACTCAAGGTGGATGGCATCGCCATCGATACCTGGGGAGTGGATTTCGGTCTCATCGACCAGGACGGCAACCTTCTGGGCAACCCGGTATGCTATCGCGATGCCCGCACCAAGGGAATGCCGGAAGAAGTTTTCAAGCAGATTGATCCATCGGCACATTATGCCATCAACGGCACGCAGGTGATGGAAATCAATACCCTCTTCCAGTTATACAGTCTGAAGAAAGCCAACAGTCCACAGTTGGAGAAGGCAGTTCATCTGCTTTTCACCCCAGACCTCTTCAGCTACTATCTCACTGGCGAAGCCAACAACGAATATACCATCGCATCCACATCAGAACTGCTGAATGCCAGCACCAAGGATTGGGACTGGGAAACCATCGACCAGTTGGGTCTTCCACGCCACATCTTCGGCAAGATCGTGATGCCGGGCACCGTAAGAGGAAAGCTGCGCCGCGACATCGCAGAGGAAACCGGACTCGGAGAAGTGGATGTCATTGCAGTAGGTTCTCATGATACAGCCAGTGCGGTAGCAGCCGTACCAGCCACAGAAGACGAATACCCGATGGCATTCATCAGTTCAGGAACCTGGTCGCTTCTGGGTGTTGAGATTGAAAAACCGATCCTTACCGAGGAAGCCCGAAAGGCAGAGTTTACCAACGAGGGCGGCATCGGCGGCCGCATCACCTTCCTGCAGAACATCACAGGTCTCTGGATCATGCAGAGACTGATGGCAGAATGGAAGGAGAATGGCGAGGAACAGCAGTTCGACATCATCCTCCCTCTGGCAGAGGAAGCTCACATCAATGCCATCATCCCTGTGGATGACGCAGCGTTCCAGAATCCGGCATCCATGCAGCAGGCTATCATCGACTACTGCGCCACCCATCAGCTGCAGGTACCTCAGACCAAGGCAGAAATCGTGCGCTGCGTACTCCAGTCGCTGGCAGCCAAGTATGCCGAGGCTACCGCTCACCTCAACGAGATGTTACCGCAGCCAATCAAGTGCATGCACATCATCGGAGGCGGCTCACAGAACAAGTTACTCAACCGTCTCACCTCCGAAGCATTGGGCGTTCCAGTCATTGCGGGTCCTATAGAGGCTACGGGTATGGGCAACATCCTGACCCAGGCACTTGCCAAGGGAGAAATCAAGGATATCGACGAGCTGAGAGCCGTGGTAAGACAAAGCATCTGATCCATCCGAATATTTACCCTACAAACATAAACGCAGACAATATTAACCTGAAATATGGAATCGAAAAAGAAAGAATCAATTCTCATGAAGGATGGGGTTAGCTACCTCGTACCCTTCATCTTAATTACATCGTGCTTTGCACTATGGGGATTTGCCAATGATATCACCAATCCGATGGTGAAGGCATTCTCCAAGATCTTCCGAATGTCATCTACGGATGGTGCACTGGTACAGGTAGCCTTCTACGGCGGTTACTTCGCCATGGCATTCCCTGCCGCCATCTTCATCCGCCGCTTCTCCTACAAGGCAGGCGTACTGCTGGGATTAGGACTCTATGCCTTCGGTGCATTCCTCTTCTATCCGGCAAAAATGATGGGCGAATATTATCCATTTCTCCTCGCCTACTTCATCCTGACCTGCGGACTCTCCTTCCTGGAGACATCGAGCAACCCTTACATTCTGTCGATGGGAACGGAGGAGACGGCAACACGCCGACTGAACCTGGCACAATCGTTCAACCCGATGGGTTCGCTGCTCGGTATGTATGTGGCGATGAACTTTATCCAGGCAAAACTCAACCCGCTTGATACGACTGGGCGCGCCAATCTCTCGGATAGCGAGTTTGAGGCAATCAAGGAATACGACCTTTCGGTACTGATCAATCCATACCTGATTATCGGTCTGGTCATCCTCACCATCTTCTTCGTCATCCTGTTTACCAAGATGCCGAAGAACAGCGAGAAAGACAACAAGATCAACTTCGTGCCTACCCTTCGCCGCATCTTCCGCATGCCGCACTATCGTGAAGGCGTATTCACCCAGTTCTTCTATGTGGGCGCACAGATTATGTGCTGGACCTTCATCATCCAGTATGGCACCCGCATCTTGATGCAGGAAGGAATGGCAGAGATTGATGCCGAGGTAACCTCACAGAAGTTCAACATCATTGCAATGGTACTGTTCTGCTGTTCCCGCTTCATCTGCACCTTCATCCTCCGCTTCTTCAATGCAGGACAGTTACTGATGATATTGGCGATAGCAGGTGGCTGCTTCACAGCCGGTGTCATTGCACTCCACAACATCTGGGGTCTCTACTGCCTGGTAGCAGTCAGTGCCTGCATGTCATTGATGTTCCCTACCATCTATGGTATAGCCCTGAGGGGACTTGGAGATGATGCCAAGTTTGGTGCTGCCGGTCTAATCATGGCAATCCTGGGCGGTAGTGTCCTGCCACCTTTGCAGGCATCCATCATCGATATGCATACCGTATTCGGAATGCCATCTACCAATGCGTCGTTCATTCTTCCATTCATTTGTTTCGTGATGATTGCCATCTATGGATATCGCACGAAATTGCGCAGTATAGGCAAACTTTTAGGTTAAAATTAACAAGCTGTGGCCGTTTGTTATCGGTCACAGCTTATTTTTGGTTAAATAGTCTTAAAACTAAAGATTATTCACAGCTTTTTCTATATCAATTAATACTTTTTACGTATTTTTGCAAAACATTTTTAAATGAACTTACCAACCTAGATAATAAATAAAAGAAAATCAGATTGTAAGTGAGTATAATTAAACATCTCAAGCAAGAACAATTAAATATAAATAGTTATTCATTACATTAAAAGTTTGTATTATGGCAAAAACTAACAAAACAATGAATCTGGCATTCGCCTTGATGGTTGGTTCTGCTGGTGCTGCTTACGCAGGTATTCCTGCCATTAACAGCGTACAGAACATACAGCAAGACGAGACATGTACAGGTATCGTCAAGGATGCTACTGGCGAAACAGTCATTGGTGCTTCTGTTCTCATCAAGGGAACAAGCAACGGAACTGTGACAGACATTGATGGTAACTTTTCACTCAAGGGTGTGAAAAAGGGAACTATTCTCCGCATTTCTTACGTAGGATTTGAAACTAAAGAGGTTACTTACAATGGCAAACCTCTCGAAATCACTTTAAAAGACGATTCAAAAGCACTTGAAGAAGTCGTAGTAACTGCTCTTGGTATCAAGAAGGATGCCAAGAAGTTGGGTTATGCAGTCAGCTCTATCAATGCAGAAGATTTGAACAGAACAGGTGGTGCAAATTTGGCAGCTGGTCTTTATGGTAAGGCATCAGGTGTTCGTATTCAGTCAGCACCTGGTGGCGGTACATCAGCTGTATCTATCTCTGTTCGTGGTCTTTCTTCTATCAATGGTAATACCCAGCCTTTATTGATTCTTGATGGCGTGCCAATCCATAATGGTAACACCAACAATAATGACTATTGGAGCAATCAGCGAATCAACTCAAACGGTCTCGTAGATATCAACCCAGAGGATATTGAGAATATCTCTATCTTGAAGGGTGCAGCAGCTTCAGCTCTTTATGGTTCAGAGGCAGCTAATGGTGTTGTAATGATTACTACCAAAAAGGGACAGAAAGGAACCGGAACACATGTTGACTTCAGCGCAAACGTAAGCTTCGACAAGGTGGCCTATATGCCTGAAATCCAGAAGGAATTCGGTCCTGGTTATGATAACTGGGCACTTGGCGACACACAGGAAGCAGCTACAGGTTTCCGTAACACCCGCTTCGACCGCAATGGCAACAACATTGTTACTCCGAACCGCGAAACCATCTATACCTATGGTGCCCGCTATGATTCCAGCAAAAAGGTTACCTACTTTGACGGCACAGAACGTTCATTTACTCCTATTGATCACAACCAATGGGAAGATATCTTCCGTACAGGTATAAACCAGACTTATAATCTTGCATTGACCAACAGCACAGACCGCAATAGCCTGCGTTTCTCTTATACATACAATGATGTACAGGCAATGCAGTATAACTCTAACAACAATAAGCACAACTTCAACTTAAATGGTACATTTGATGTTACCAAGACCATCAAGTTGAACTATGCTGCAACATTCACATCACAATATATCAAGAACCGTCCTTATCGTATCAGCCGTCTGGTATGTAACTATACTGGTATGTTCGGTGGTTTCACAGATGTTAAATATATCCGTGAGCACACACTTACCAGTCAGGGATACCAGAACAGTATCTACCGTGCCAATGGCGGAACTGACCAGACCTTGACTCCAGACGAGCAGTTCCTTTACACTCCAATGGGTTCTACTTCTTTGATGTCAGAGTACTTCTGGAATATCCTGGGTAAGACACAGGAAGAGAATCACACTCGCTTTATCGGTTCTGTAAACCCTACATGGGACATCATCCCTGGATTGAAGCTGAGTGCCCGTATCGCTACAGATATCACAACCAATAAGATTGAGAATAAGAACCGTGCAGAAACTCCACACTTGTTCTCTACTACAGGTCAGTTCTCTGATTCATACGGTTTGAGCAACGACCAGTATTCTATCGTATATGGTGATGTCATGTTGATGTTCGACAAGACTTTCGCTGAGAAGCATAACATTACCGCCAATTTCGGTTGGAATGGACGTCATGAGTCATATTATCAGTCAAGTGTCAGCACAACAAATGGTCTGTCACAGGAAAACTGGTTCCATTTGAATGCTTCCGTTGGTACAAAGAGTGCAGATATGAATAAGCAAGACCAGCTCCGCACAGGTATGTTCCTGACAGCCAGCTATGGCTTCGACAACTGGGCTTACCTGGAAGGAACCATCCGCCAGGAGAAGACTTCCACATTGGCTGACGGCAACAACTCTTTCTGGTATCCATCAGTTAGTGCAAGTGTTCTCTACACAGAACTTCTGAAAGATAAGTGTCCTAAGTGGTGGAACTATGGTAAGATTCGTGCTTCATACGGTATCGTAGGTAACGCTCCTGAGATTTACTGGGCAAACATGGCCTACAAGCAGGGTTCTTTGAACAAGAACAATACCTATACATACGCATTTGTTGAAACCAAGATCGGTAACGAAGGCATCAAACCAGAAAAGAAGCATGAGTATGAGTTGGGTATCGAGAACAAGTTCCTGAACAACCGTTTGGGAATGGAGTTCAGTTACTATTACAATGATATCAAGGACCAGATTCTCCATACTTCTGCAGCAGCCTCAATGGGTGGTCGCAGTATGTTGATGAATATCGGAGAGTTGACCAACAAGGGTATTGAGTTGAGCGTATATGGCACACCAATCCAGAACAAAGACTGGAACTGGGAGCTCCGTGGTAACTTGGCTTGGAACAAGAATACAGTAAAGAAGTTGGCAGATGGACTTGATGTTCTTTCTCACCAGACATTCGATGGTGGTGCAGCAAGCCTTGAGTCTCATGTAGGTGAATCTATGGGTGACTGGTATGCATATACCTGGAAGACAGACGATAAGGGCAACTACATCATTGGTGCCGACGGTCTTCGCATTGCAGACAAAACAGAACGCCACAAGGTGGGTAATGCCATGCCTAAGATGACAGGTGGTTTCGGTACCAGCTTAAGATACAAGAACTGGGCTCTTGATATGTCATTCGACTTCCGCATTGGTGGTGATGTATTCAATCAGCCATGGCAGTATATGATGGATGCAGGTAACATCAAGGATGCAGTAGGTGCACGTGACGCAGCCTCTGGCGGTCTCTTCTACTATAGTACAGCAGACGATGTTAGCCAGAAGGGTTCTATCGTAAGAGTAGATCCTTCAACTATCAGCAACTACAAGCGTGGTGAGACTAAGATTGATGGTCATTTGGTATGGGACAATGGTGTTATCCAGAAGGGTGTAAAGGAAGACGGTACACCTAACGACATCATCGTTACCCAGTTTGAAATCAATGACAGCCAATATGGTTGGGGTACAGGTGCAAACCAGAGTTACGCTGATGCTATCCAGAAGAACAGTTACGTAAAATGCCGTGAGATCAGCTTGGCATACACATTGCCAACCTCTTTGACCAAGAAGTTCGCTTGCACAAACCTGACGATTTCTGCATTCGCACGTAACCCATTCTATATCTACCGTTCATTGAAGCTGTTCGATTCAGAAGCATCTGATGGTACAAGCTGGATCTATCAGGCACAGGTGGGTGGTTCTACAGCCAGTGCCCGTACATTCGGTGTTTCACTCCGTGCTAGCTTCTAATTAAATTAGTAATTCATAGTTAATTAAGAAACGTATATGAAAAAGAAGATATTTTCAATCATGATGGCTGGTTTGGCACTCGTTGCTCTCGGTTCATGCTCTAATACAGACTACACCGAGAAATATCCAGATCCTTCAAAAACCAATACGGTAAGTGTACCAGACGTATTCACTGCCGTACTTTTCAAAGGTAATACTTGGTTGAACCCTGTATATTATCGCTATTATTGCCAGACCCAGACATCAGGTGTCTTTGGTGGAATGATCGGTTCTTCCAACGGAAAAGGACGTTTTATGGGCGGTGGTGAAGGCCGCTTCAACGACCGATGGACTAACTTCTATGATATGCTGACTCAATATCGCGTATTGGAGAAGACATACAATAAGCTTGATGAGTCTGAACAGAGCGCCAACAAGGTTTACCTGATGGTTAGCCGTTCTATACTGGAGTCTCAGCTCCATGAGATGTTGTCACTTTTTGGTGCAGTTCCATTCAAGGGTGCCGGCACTTTATGGGAGAATAGTGACTATACCGGTGCAAAGCAGAAAGCTGCTTACGACGATGATGCAGACCTCTACAAGATGATTCTGGCAGATCTTAAAGAAGCCGGTGATTATTTTGCAGAAGGTGGTCCTTCTACAGCCGTACAGAACGCAATGGCTTCCAAGGATTATACCATTGCAGCAGGAAATGCAGTTCGCTGGCAGAAGTACATCAACTCACTTCGCCTTCGTATCGCTCTCCATCTTTCTACAAATGGTAGCGTAACAAGCGAAGCTCATGCCGCAATCAAGGAAATCGTAGAGAACCCAACCAAGTACCCAGTTATTGAAAGCAACGCAGACAACATGGGTGTTGAACCTAGTACAAACTCAGATGACTTCAACTGGGGCAAGAGCATTTCACAAGCTCTCTGGACAGGTTACACTCCATCACAGGCTATGCTCGATGCATTGAACGTACCAGCCAATGGTATTCCAACAGCTGATACCGACCCACGTATTCAGGTAATGTTGGATCCTAATCCAGATGGAGAGTATATCTCATACGATGTTACAAAGACCAACTCTGAAATTTCTGATATCGCAACAGAAAAAGGCAAGGACTATCAGAAACGTAAGCTTTATCCAGCTAACTACTATTGTGTACTTGACTCACAGGCTGTAGCAGGTTGGAAAGAATACGAAGGTAATTCCAACGTATTTGGTCTTTGGATGGGTGCTGCAGAAGTAAGCTTGAGCAAGTCTGAAGCTTATCTGATGGGCTATGGTGTTACCAAGGATGAGGCTAAAGCTAAGGCATGCTTCATCAAGGGTGTTGAACTTTCAACTGAATACTTCTGGAATGAGAAGAAAAACAGTTCTCTCTACAAGAAGGGTAATGACAGCTACAATGCTAACCGCGATTTGATTGAGCCGACAGCTGAAGAAATCGCTGCATACGCTGAAAAAGCTTGGAAGCCAACCCAAGAAGCTGTTTGTACTCAGTTGTGGTTAAACTTTGGTTGGACAAACTTGCTTGAGGCTTGGAATGTAACACGCCGTACTGGTTATCCAGAAGTAAGCTTTGCAAAGGACAATCAGCTGGCTAGCTATCCAACACCTCCGGGTCGTTTGCCTTATCCAAGTGATGAGTTGAACTACAACAAGGACAATGTCCAGGCTGCCATCAACAAGTACTACAAGGAGCCTCTCGGCTACTTCAGTACTTTGTTCTGGGCAAAGGATGTTTACTACAAGATCGTAGCAGAACACTAAAATAATTATAAAAGGTGTGTCATTGTATGATGGCACACCTTTTTTGTATAACAACAAGATTATCACCTTTTGAATATTCCAGATAGAGTTTCAGCGCAAAAATTGCAAAACACTCTTCACCCTTCACCAACCCATTATAACCATCTGATATACAGAAGTTTTAATATGGTGAAGAGTCAACTTGACTCTTCACCACTCTTCACCCCCTCTTCACCTTATTTATTTTTTCCGTTTCTCCAGCATCCATCTGAAGATTTCCGGCAGGTGAAGAGAGGTGAAGAGTGGTGAAGAGTGAGTGGGCACTCTTCACCACCCGAAGCCCCAGTGTTTATCGGGGGTTCAGGCGCAAAGGTGAAGGGTGAAGAGTAAAAAAGAGATTAGGATTCTATACGACGCATCAGAAGAAAACCTGATGCACCAATTCCACCAATACGAGAGGACACTTCGTTTCTTGCCTCGCCTTGGCATATTATTGCCCTGTACTAGGGCAATATAGTGCCAAGGCGAGGCATTATATGAAAAGAGGCTTATTACAAATAGCTAGAATGCTACTTGATCTTCACTTCTATCTTAGCCTTGGCTGCATCAGCGCTGGAGCCGCCAACAAATACCTGGTAAGTGCCAGGAACCACGCGGATGGTGTTGGTCTGGGCATCCCAACCCTCGAAACTCTTGCGAGGAAGATCGATGCTCACCATCTGGCGCTCGCCAGCCTTCAAAGACACACGCTTGAATGCCTTGAGACTCTTGATAGGTCCATCCACGTCATCCATGCGCTTGATATAAACCTGCGCTACTTCGGTACCCTCACGCTTGCCCGTATTCTGCAAGGAGAACATCAGCTTGTAATCAGCAGCCTTGCTGCCACGCTTCTTGCTCTTCACCTGCATCAAGGTAGGCTTGCCATACTCGAAAGTGGTATAACTCAAACCATAACCAAATGGGAACAAAGGCTCGCCCTTGAAATAACGATAGGTACGATTCTTCATCGTATAATCGAGGAAATCAGGAAGATCGTTCACACTCTTATAGAAGGTAACCGGAAGCTTGCCCGATGGGTTCACCTCGCCAAAGAGAACCTTGGCTACAGCCTCACCACCCCGTTCACCTGGATACCATGCCTGAAGAATCGCCTCGGCATTCTCTGTCTCAGGAACCATGGCGATGGCACATCCCGAACAGTTGACAAAGACAACACGCTTGCCTGCCTGATGCAGCATGGCGATGACCTGACGCTGAGCCTTCGGCAACTCCAGGTCGGTTCTGTCGCCGCCCTTGAATCCCGGTTCCTCAATCTCAAGCTGCTCGCCCTCCAGGTTTGGAGAGATACCGCCAACGAATACCACGGCATCCGCATCGCCCACCTCTGCCAGAATCTGCTCGCTGGTAGGCTTCGAAGTCTTCAGGATATCAAACTGCATCACAGCCACATCTTCCTTCTGGGTATAATCTATCTGAATCTTAACCGGCTTGCCTGCTTTCAGAGAGAGCGGTTTGATGATAGGCGCCACACGGCCCCAGCACTCTCGCATATTCACGATGGTATCGCCATCCACTATCAGGCGGCAACCGTCATCAATACCCATATTGATGGTAAGATCCTCATCCCTGTCAGGAGTCAACACTCCCTCATAGCGGGCAGAGAAATGAGTAAGATTCACACCCGGTGCAAACACGGTATTACCACTATTGCTCAGATTGATGGCAGTCTTCATCACATCCGTAGCCACCGGCTCGCCCTTCTGTTCCTGATTGTTCCAGTAGGTGGCCTTCATACCCTCACGGAAGAGGTTGAAACGGCTTTCCTGCACCTCGTTTCTTGTCAAGGTACAAGCCGGAACATACTTCACCTCTGTCCCCTTCATATAGTTGCGGATGCCCTGGAGGATGGTGGTAGAACTGGTAGGATAACCCGAATAGTTGCCTCGCAGCATGATGGAGTCATTGGCATTAGGTCCCATCACCACAATCTTCTGATTGCGGTTCAAAGGCAGCAGCTGGTTTCTGTTCTGAAGAAGAACGATGCCTTCTTCAGCTATCTTCTCAGCCAGTTCCTTATGAGCCTTGCAGGCGATGACGTTCTCAGGAATCTGAGTCCATGCCACCGTTTCGTCCTTATCGAAATCGCCCAGTTGGAAACGAGCCACCAGCAGACGCTTCAGGCTCTGGTTTACCTTATCTTCATTGATCATTCCTGCCTTCACAGCCTGCGGAATGGTACGATAGGCACTGCCGCATTCCAGGTCGGTACCGGCATTCACGGCCTGGGCAGTTGCCTCGGTAGCGGTCTTTGCCGTACCATGATAGCCCGGCATATAGAAATCGTTGACAGCTCCGCAATCGGAAGTAATCAATCCCTTGAATCCCCATTCGTCTCTGAGGATCTGGCGCTCAAACTTGGCGTTGGAACAGCAAGGAGCACCATCTATACGCTGATAGGCACACATCACCTCAGCCACATGTCCATCCTGTACCAGCGACTTGAAGGCAGGAAGATAAGTCTCCCACAAATCACGGGCTGGCAGATTCTCCAGATTGAAGACGTGGCGATTCCACTCCGGACCGCTATGCACGGCAAAATGCTTGGCACAAGCCAGTGTCTTGACATATTGGGGAGCCTTAGACTGACCGGAAGCCGGAACGCCAGGAGCCGCCAGCGGTTTGCCGTCAAAAGACTGTCCCTGCAAGCCATTCACTACGGCGAGTCCCATACGTGTGGTGAGATAAGGATCTTCGCCATAAGTCTCCTGTCCGCGTCCCCATCTAGGATCACGGAAGATATTGACATTCGGAGTCCAGAAGCTCAGACTCTGATATCTCTTTACATTACCCGACTTCTTCGCCACCTGCGCCTTGGCTCTGGCCTCATCGCTTACGGCAGTAAACACCTGATAGAGCAAGGCATCATCCCAGGAAGAAGCCATGTGCATGGTGATAGGGAAAACCGTGGCATATCCGTTGCGTGCCACACCATGCAGCGCCTCGTTCCACCATTGAAACTGAGGGATACCCAGTCGGGAGATGGCAGGCGAAGCATCCATCATCAGTTTCGTCTTCTCCTCCAGGGTCAGGCGTGAAAGCAAGTCATTGGCTCTTGCCTCGGCAGAAAGGTTAGGATTCTGATAAGGCAACAGCTGATTGGCTGGCTGTTGGGCGTGAGCTGAGAGCGCCAGAGCGGACAGCATGGCCAATGTAAGTATTTGTTTCTTCATAACTACTATTGTTAGTACGTAAATATTATATAGATTCGTTTTAATATGCAAAAATACATATTTTTCCTGAATTAAGAGATAGATGAAGTGTTAAAAAGCTCAACTAGTTTCCATTTTTATGTGATTACTTCCTAATTTTTTCGATTCATTTAAACAATTAAGCCCTTTTTCCTTGCTGATTCCAAATATTAGTGCTAACTTTGCACTCTGAAACAACACTATCTTTTTAGAAGACAAAGATACAAGTAAGAAAGATACAACAAGACAGTAAGATCGCAATGACATGGAAAAGATTCTAATAGTTGAAGACGACATCGCATTTGGAACCATGATTCAGACATGGCTCAGAAAGAAGGGATTCGAGGTGGAGAAAACTACTTCGGTCAAGGCCGCCATACAGGTTTGCGAGGAGGCAGAAAGAGGATTCGATCTGGTATTATCAGATCTCCGCCTTCCCGATCACGACGGCATCTTCCTGCTGCAATGGATGAGAAAGCATGGCGTGCAGGTGCCTTTCATCGTGATGACCAGCTATGCAGAAATTCAGAATGTGGTGCTCGCCATGAAATCAGGCGCTACCGATTATGTGGCAAAACCTTTCCATCCGGAAATCCTTCTGGATAAAATCAAGGAAGCTATCAAGACTCCGAAAAAACAGGATCCGTATGCAGCCTCAGCAGATAGTCAGCGTTCCACAGACACAAATTCTACTCCTACAGACGCAGCACCTGGCAAGCAGGCAGGAAATCAGGCTTCATCTGCCAATGGGGATGTACCCAAATACCTGGAAGGTGAAAGCGAGGCTTCACGCAAGCTCTACAGTTTCGTTTCGCTGGTGGCCCCTACCCCTATGTCGGTACTCATCCTGGGTGCCAGCGGTACAGGTAAGGAATATGTGGCTAGAAGAATCCATGAACTCAGCACTAGAGCCAATAAGCCTTTCTTCGCACTCGACTGCGGTGCCATTCCTAAAGAGGTGGCGGCATCAGAATTCTTCGGTCATGTGAAGGGATCGTTTACGGGAGCTGACCAGGACAAGAAGGGCGCTTTCGAGATTGCCAACGGAGGAACTCTCTTCCTCGATGAGATGGGAAACCTGAACTATGAAGTACAGGTGCAGCTGCTCCGTGCCCTCCAGGAAAGAAAAATCCGTCCGGTGGGAAGCAACAAGGAAATAGATATCGATATCCGACTGGTTTGTGCTACCAATGAGAATCTGGCTCAACGCGTGGCTGAAGGCAACTTCCGTGAAGACCTCTACCACCGTATCAACGAGTTTACCATCTACATGCCGGAGCTGAAAGACCGTGGTGCCGACCTCTTCCTCTTTGCCGACCTCTTTATCAAGCATGCCAACAAGGAGCTGAACAGAAATGTGGAAGGACTCGACGGCAAGGCCAAGGAGCGAATTGCCGCCTACAACTGGCCGGGCAACCTGCGAGAACTGAACAATGTGATGAAACGAGCTACCCTGCTCGCCACCGGAAGATACATCGGAGTAACCGAACTGGAACAGAGTATGGCGCATATCCAGCCACAAGCCCCTACCGCCCTGCACGATGAGGAAACGGAACTGCAGCGCATAGAAGCTGCACTGAAAGCAGCAGGCGGCAACAAGAGTAAGGCTGCACAATTGCTCGCCGTGGATAGAAAGACGCTCTACAACAAGATGAAGAAGTATGGAATCTGATGACCATTCCCCAACTTTTTGGGGAATAATTCCACACTAGTTCCACACTTTCCACAATGTAGAATTCTGGCATAAAAAGTATTTACTGCTGATAATCAAACTATTAGATAATTCTTTTGTTTTTTGGCACGCAGATTGTGATATTAGAAAGTGAACACGCCAATGAGCGATAACGCAAGCAAGGCTGTTCACAAAGAAAGTAATAAATATAATATTCACAATAAAAAAACAAAAGATTATGAAAAAGTTAGTTTTCGCAGCTATCGCTGCCATGGTTATGGTTTCAGTTAGCAATGTATTCGCCAGCAACAAGATGGCAAGCGTATCATCAGCTGCTCCAGTTGACACAGTAGCTCCAGCAGAACCAGCTGCTCCAGCAGACACAACAGTAGAGAAAGAGACTCCAGCAGAGACACCATCTGAAACTCCAGCAGAGACTCCAGCAGACTCTACAGCAACAGATTCTACTGTAGCAGAGTAATATCACCTTTAAAAAATAGTAATTAACAGAGGAAAAGATAGAATAACACTAGTAATTACGCGTCGCTTTCAATCAGGCAGGAGACTAATGATAGAATTCATTGGTCTCCTGACTTGTTTTTAGCCCTTTTGTTTTCTAATATCATTTTTTTGCATTAACTTTGCAAACAAATATCTATTGAGCAAGATATCAGTCTGCTCATCATTTTAAACGATTTCTCATGCACAAGAACAATATTCCTCTCAAGGTAGCCCTCGGATATAGCACCATTGCCATTATCATGATTCTGGCAATCAGTCTGGTGTATAGCAACACCAAGAGCATCAATGCCATCAATGAAGCTTCGCGCGAGTATATCCAGAAAAGGGGTGCCGCCGATAGTACTATCTCTTCCCTGCTCAAAGAGGAGCAGAGAAACCTGAAGCAACTGTCTGATGCCATGGCAGGAAGACCTACCCAAAACTATCTGCAGAATAAGGTGAAGAATCTGAATACGGGAAAGGATTCCATACTGGTTCACTCCAAGGCACCTCAAACCCACGAGGCGAAGAAGACTACGGTAGAGGTATTGAAGACCCGAAGGGGGTTCTTCCGCCGACTCGCCGATGCCTTCAAGAAGGAGCACGCCGAAACCTTGAGCGTAAAACAGGACAGCAACCGGGCTGTCATCGATTCTGTTACCACCCCAGTAAACGTGGCGGAAAACGTAGCGACCATCCTCGACCAGATAGACAAGAAGGAGAAAGTGGAAACGCAAGGCCACAAGCAGAACATCAATAGGGAGATGGAAGAGCTGAAGATGGTGAGTGCCAAACTCGCCCTGCGCTCCGCCAAACATCTAAGCGATGTACACCAGCGTGAAAAAGACAACATGCAGGAAGCCATCAAGAAGGCGATGGAAGCAAGAAAGCATCTGTTGTGGCAGATGGAACTGCTCGCCATCGTAGCCTTCTTTGCCATCGTCATCATGATCTGGTTTATCTGGCGCGATGCCAGAAAGGAGCGTATCTACAGGGAAAACCTGGAGGCTGCCAATGAGGAAATCCAGCGTATCATGAACCAACGTGAGCGCCTGCTCCTCACCATCACCCACGATATCAAGGCGCCAGCTGCCTCTATCTCGGGCTTCATCGATCTGATGAAAGATTACGTCAGCAATCCTCAGGGCCTCGAATGCCTCCAGAACATCAAGAACTCTGCTGCTCATCTTTCACATCTCGTTGCCTCGCTGCTCGATTATCATCAGTTGGAGAACGGACTGATGAAGGTTCATCCTACCTCTTTCTCACCGGCACAACTGGTAGCAGAATCGGTAGAGGGAATGAAATTGCGGGCAGAAGAGAAAGGATTGGAGATTTCATTCGAATGCAAGATGAAGGGGATGGGAACTTCGGATTCTCCAATGAAGAAGAAATTCTTCCGTGCTGATGCCTTCCGCATTCGCCAGATATTGGATAATCTGGTAAGCAACGCCATCAAATATACCGACCGGGGCAGCGTTACCATCCAGGCACAGGTTTCAGAAATTCTGGGCAAGCCTACGCTTACCCTGAGCGTAAAGGATACGGGAAAGGGAATGACCGATGAGGAGAAACAGAAGGTGTTCCAGGCGTTTACGAGATTGAAGAGCGCCCAGGGCATCGAGGGTACCGGTTTGGGATTGTCCATCACCCAGGAACTGGTTTCGCTGCTTGGTGGAGAAATCATCCTCCACTCTACCCTGGGCAAAGGTTCTACCTTCATCGTCACCATCCCTATCGAGCCAGCACCAATGGAGGAGTCTCAGGAAATGGCTCCATCAGAAGTTAAGCATGATCCTTCTCCCGATTCTGCTCAAGATAAGGAAGGACAGAATTCTGGCAGCCATCAGGTTACTGATATAAAGAAGAAGCCGGAATTTGCCAACCACAAGATTCTGATTCTGGATGATGACAAGCTGCAGCTCCAGCTGCTTCAGGAGATGTTGCGCCGCATCGTATGCGACACCTGGCAGGTTTTCGCCTGCAATCATGTGATGGATGCCCTCACCACACTACATAACGAACAGCCAGCCCTGATGCTGATGGATATCGAAATGCCCGAGATGAACGGCATGGATATGATTGCCCACATCAACCATACCCATATGACGGTGGTAGCGATGACGGCTCACGATACAAGCATCCTGGAACAGCTTCTGAAAGCCGGCTTCGACGATTGCCTGTTCAAGCCATTCAGTATGGAGAAACTGTCTGATATCCTGGGAATAGAGTCCCAGCCTCTACCGGATGCCCAGTCTGAAACTCCATCCCAGCCAGATTCATCATCCCAGCAGAAATCCAATCCTCAGCTGGATGCTCTTCTTGCTTTTGCCGGAGGCGACGAAGAAGCGGCGAAGGAGATTCTTGATACCGTGAAGCAGGAACTTGCCGCTCATCTCACGAATCTGAAAGAAGCCATAGAAGAGGAATCCTTATCTACCGACCGCATAGGAAAGGCGGCACATAAGCTTCTCCCTATCGCCACCATGATGCAGATGGGATGCCTCGAAGAACTCAAGGCACTGTCACCTGAATACATCGGCGAGATAGAAGAAGCCGAGATCAGAGAAAAACTGAAGGTTGTGATTACGACCTTATCTGCTGCGGTGTCAGACCTGTATGCTTCTTGAAATATCGGCAGAAGAAACTGACGTCGGCGAAATGAAACTCCCAAGCCATCTCCTTGATGCTTTGCGTGCTTCGCTTAAGATGCAGCTTGAGCTGCAGAATCACGTATTGATCGATGATGGTCTTGGGGGTATGCCCCGTCACCTGGTTCACGATGTTGGTCAGATATTTCGAAGAGATATTCATTTTTTCGGCATAATAGTTCACATCTCTTGAAATCTTGTAATCCTTCTCCAGAAGCATCATAAACCGATTGAACAATTCTCTTACCCGATACGATTTTACTTCATCTGGTCGGTATTGCGGATTGCGCTGAAGATACTCATGAAAACCAATGAAGAACGCCTTCAACTGGCATAATACCAACTGCGAGATGCAGGTACATTCCGTCTGGTCGAAATATACCTTCAATAAGCCAAACATCCCATTGATGATGTTTGTCACCACAGGGGTATCCTGCCGGCAACGGTCTTCCCGCAAGGAAGAATACACCGTCTGCTCCAGCTGCAAACTGGCTTCACGAAGCAAAGAAGGATTATATTTCAGGATTTCGACTTGGAAGCTGTTCGCAGTTTGAGGGGATTTGCAATCCCCATTTTCAGTTTCAGGGGATTTGCAATCCCCGTTTTCAGTTTCAGGGGATTTGCAATCCCCATTTTCAGTTTGAGGGGATTTGCAATCCCCGTCAACCTTCAATTCCACTACATCATTCGGAAACAGCGTAATCACCGCCCCCTCATAAAGTTCCCAATCCTTATAATTCACATTCAGCATCGCCTTTCCTTTCCGGCAAATCAATATTGCTCCGTAAGTCAATACTTGCGGACCCTCCTGCCATTCCTCCAAACCAGAGAGGAAAAGACTTGCTTCCTGCTGACTGCTTAATTCTGATAATTCCATCTACAACTTATTATATATAGAGTTATTATATCTCTTTATTCCTATTTCGGTTGCAAAATTACACAAAATATGTGATATAAAAGAACTATTATTCCCAAATCGTCCATCCGCTGCGAAATATTTAAAGCGATTGTTCGCTCAAAACTCCGTACCTTTGCACCCGAAATTCAAAAAGTAATGATCAATGATTAAGAACATCTTATTTGTAAGCCTTCTGCTTGCAGGAGGAACCCATTGGGCTTCGGCTCAATCACAAACCACCGTAGGAGCGGCTGCTTCCTTGCCTGTCAGCAAGAAAGAAAACATGACTATCAGCCAGCTTTTCCAGAAGGTGGAGGATAACAGCAAAAGTCTTCGCACTTCATTATCAGGAGTAGAAGCAGCCCATCTCGGCATCGAAGCGGCAAAAAGCAAGAAACAGCCCGACCTTGATGCTTCCCTCTCATTCAGCTATATCGGCAATGCGCTGATTACCGACCGTGACTTCAGCAACGTTCATGGTTTGAAATCCCCACATTTCGGCAACAATTTCGCCTTCCAGGCACAGCAGGTGGTTTATGCCGGTGGAGCCATCAATGCAGGCATCAAACTCGCCGAACTCGGAAAGCAGCAGGCAGAAGTAGGCGTAAAACTCACCCGACAGCAGATCCGCTTCATCGCCCTGGGACAATATCTCGACCTTTACAAGATAGACAACCGCATCAAGGTGTATGAAAAGAATATCGAGTTGACCCGCCAGCTCATCGACGACATCAAGGAGAAACAGACACAAGGCATGGCGCTGAAGAACGACATCACCCGATACGAACTCCAAATGGAAAGTCTCAAACTCGGTCTTACGGCGCTCCGAAACAACCGGAGCATCCTGAACCATCAGCTTTGCAATACCCTAGGAATGAACCAGGATGCACAGATTATCCCCGATGCCACTATCGCCGACAAGACCTACGGCAAGGAGGGCGAGGCTTACTGGCAGACGGCAGGCACCCTGAATTCCCCACTCCTAGAGCAAAGCAACAACGCCATCCGCATCGCCGAACAGAAAGAGAAGATAGCCAAGAGCGACCTTCTGCCAAAGGTAGCTTTCGTTGCCGCAGATAACTTCGATGGACCTATCCTCT
>ERZ1035044.138-NODE-138-length-18309-cov-11.517476_pt1 | contig 18309 bp, 12 predicted proteins | sample MGYA00520588_ERZ1035044 | MGnify/ENA primary metagenome ERZ1035044 (study PRJEB33766, sample SAMN09781698) | gut metagenome | biome: gut microbiome | host: Homo sapiens | place: Madagascar | study: EMG produced TPA metagenomics assembly of the PRJNA485056 data...
GCAAGCGCAGCAACTATGATGATCATTACATGGATTATTCTGCCGGACTGAAGACGGTGATGAATCTCTCGGAGAATGATAATCTGGAGATTTCTTACGGCTTCGACCAGTATGACAAGACTCGATTTGTGAATAATGAGCGCACTCACGATCACGATTATACCAATCGTCAGAATACCGTCCGTGCCCTCTATTCCCATATCTTCGGCAAGAATACATTGACGGCAGGTGCAGATTTCCTGAACGATTATCTCACCACCTATCAGTTTGCCAACAATGGTTCCAAGACTCAGAACTCATACGATGCCTTCGCCCAGTTCGATTACAATCCTTTGCAGTGGTTGAACATCGTGGCAAGTCTTCGTCATGATTACTTCTCTGCATCCAGCCAGCATGCCACTACTGGTCGACTGGCTCTGATGACCAAGTGGAAGGGTTTCTCCATCCGTGCCAACTATGCCGGCGGATTCCGTGCCCCAACCCTCAAGGAGATGTATATGAACTTTGATATGGCAGGTATGCAGATGATTTACGGTAATCCGGATCTGAAGCCGGAGAAGAGCAACAACTACAACCTGGCGCTGGAGCATACCGGAAGGGTGAAGAATGCTGGCTTCTTTACCGGTCAGTATAGTCTTACTCTCATGGGTTATTATAATAAGTATGATAAGCGCATCACTACCGAGGATTATGCCGATTATACCCCGGGAACCGGTCAGCCGGATGTGGCTTCCCGTTATTGCAACGAGGATGGAGTAGAGGTGAGCGGCATCGACTTCAGTGCCCAGTACCATTCGGATATGGGTCTAGGTGTGAAACTCGACTACAGCTATCTCCATGTGGGTGGCAGAAGCGTAGATTCCCAGTTCTCCCAGCCTCGTCCGCATTCAGCTACCTGGCGTCTCGACTACGATCGCCAGCTCTGTTCGTTCTATCGTATCAATGCTGCCCTGTCAGGCAGATACCTGTCATCTCCAGATACGAACATCGAGAAGCATGACCAGGCATATCAGTTGTGGAAGTTCACTCTTCAGCAGCGATTCCTGGATGCCGTCAATCTGAACTTCACGGTAGATAATCTCTTCGATTATACACCAGAGAAGTATTATTGGAGTTCGGCGATGACCACCGGTCGCACCTTCTCAGTGGGACTTTCGGTTGACATCGACCGCATCGTGAATCTCTTCTAGAAATCGCCATCTGGCAGTTTCCAGACCCAAAATAGGTTAAAAAAGCCATAGTGAAGGATGCTTTTCTTCAAATTATGCCGTACTTTCGGTATAAAATTGTAATTTTGCAGTGATTTAAAACCTATTCATTCAAAATTATGATACGAAGAATCATTCTAACTATGGCTTTTTTGGCTAGCCTTTCATTATCAGCCAAGGATGTGAACATGGGCAGTTGGCAGATAGTTCCATTGCCTCAGCAAGTCAAGGAGATGAGCAGCGCTCCTTTCCGCATCACAGCCAAAACAACAATCTATTATGCTGCTGGAGATGAAAAGCAGAAGAAGGATGCCGAGTTCCTGGCATCTCATATCAAGGAGGTAACCGGTATCGAGGTAAAGACTACCGACAAGCAGGCGAAGGGTCAGATCCGTCTGGCGCTGAATGCTGGCGATACCCAGTCTGAGGCTTATTCTCTGGTGGTCAACAAGAATGGCATCACCATTTCAGCCACCTCTCATGTTGGTATCTTCTATGGTATCCAGAGTGTGATGAAGGCATTGCCTATCACCCGGAATGTGAAGAGCGTTTCTCTTCCTGCTGCCGAGGTTACCGATGCTCCCCGCTTTGCTTATCGTGCATTCATGATTGATGTGGGCCGTCATTATTTCAGCGTACCTTATCTCAAGAAGTTGATTGATGTCTTTGCGATGCACAACATCAATTATTTCCACTGGCATCTTACCGAGGATCAGGGCTGGCGTCTTGAAATCAAGAAGTATCCGATGCTTACCCAGATCGGTTCCAAGCGCAGGGAGACCATCCTGCCAACCAACAAGAACGAGTTTGATGGCGTTCCCGTATCAGGTTATTATACCCAGGAAGAAGCTCGCGAAATCGTGAAGTATGCAGCCGACCGATACATCACCGTGATTCCGGAGGTGGATATGCCGGGTCACATGCTGGCTGCCCTGGCATCTTATCCGGAGTTGGGCTGTACCGGTGGTCCTTACGAGGTAGCTACCCGTTTTGGTGTTTTCGAGGATGTGTTGTGTGCTGGCAAGGCTCAGACCCTCCAGTTTGTCAAGGACGTGATGGATGAAATCATGGATATTTTCCCATCAGAGTATATTCATATTGGTGGCGATGAGTGCCCAAAGAACCGCTGGAAGGTTTGCGAGAACTGTCAGAAGAAGATTGCAGAGCTCGGCATCCAGGAGCTTCCTAAGCACAGCAAGGAAGAGCAGCTCCAGACTTGGTTTATGGGTGAGATAGAGAAGCAGATCAGAAACCGTGGCAGAAAGATGATGGGTTGGGATGAGATTCTGGAAGGAACTCCATCCAAGGACATCACCGTTTGCGGTTGGACCAGTGTGAATGCCAGCATCCGTTCAGCCCGTGAAGGTCATCCTACCATCGTAGCTCCTATTTCGAATTTCTATTTCAGCAATCCTCGCATCAACAAGATAGAGGGTATTCCTAGCATCCAGCGAGTATATGATCTGGATCCTTGCTCTGATAAGTTGACTCCTGCCGAGCAGCAGAACATCATCGGTGCCGAGGGTTGTATCTGGACCGAGTGGGTGAAGGATGCCGAGAAGATGGAGTGGGAGCTGTTGCCAAGACTTGCCGCCCTTTCTGAGGTTCAGTGGACAGCCAAGGATAAGCGCAACCTGGAGAACTTCTTCCCAAGAATGCTCCACATGCAGGATCTCTACCGCCTCTACGGCTTGAATTACAAGGCTGATATCGAGGATGCCGTGAAGAAGCATCTGGAAGAAAAGAAGTGATATTTGTAGATAGCTCCGCCCTAACTCCCCTTTCGTGGTTGTTTAGGGCGGAGTTCTTGTATTTTAATGTCCGTTTTCAAAACTGATACTGTCCCCATGAGATAGGGGGAAGGTCGGTGAAAAACGTTGAAAAATCCCTAGAAATATCTCTTCCTCATTTTCTTCAAGAAATCCTTGGTGATAGGGAAGCCGGAGGCATCACCTATTACGGAGTCGGTATAACAGAAGGGACATTCAGCTGTAGGCGGCTCATCAGGGAGGTAATCCGTGATTTCGGATGGCGAGAAGATTTCGCCGCAGAAGAAACAGCCGCACTTTTCAGATTTTTCTATTTGTTCCTTGTTGCTGAAGCAGCAATCGTGAGCTTGGCGGAAGATCCTGTCTTTCTCCTCCTCTTCTTTCTGCTTTTTCTCAGCCTTTTCCAGATACCCCTTGAATCGTCTCTGAAGATAGAGCGGCACATGATAGTGAGGGGCGAAGACATACAGCGACGGAACGTGGTCGTGGTACTCGTAACCAGGACCATCTATCACGGTATAGCTGTCGTCAGTTTCATCGTATGGCAGTTCATCCAATCCCCTTTTATCCTTGGCAGCCTGGTTTCTCTCCCAGATCCATTCGGTGGTAAGCGGAGTACCGACAACGATGGCTAGTTTCACCTCATCGCCACGATATACTTCCACGATATCACCTTTCTGAAATCTAATCTGTTCAGCGTTTCTGCCTCGGAAGGTCTCGTCAGGATGACGGGCGTATGCAGGCAAATCGCAGACTCCGGGATAGTAAATGCTGAAACGCGAACAGCAGTAAGACCGGTCGATCAGTTTTCCCTCACCGTCATACACTCTTTCAGAAAGACATTCGCGGTCGTAGTGCAACAGTCCCAGCGGAATCTCCGAGATATAATAGCAGAAGGTATCCAGCGGATAGTCGTCTTCCTCCTTCATCTTCTTGCGGTAAAGGACATCTTGGTGCATCAGTTTCTCTGCCTCCTCCAAAGTTGTGGTGAAGGCTTGCGGACAATAGGTGTTCACCTTGTATTTCGGATAATGTGAACGCTTCTTCTCCTCCAGCTCTTCCGTTTCTAAAACTTCGAGCTTGAAGATGGCAGGAACATCCCGATGCTGTGGATGCTCAGCCAATTGCTTGAATTCTTCGTATGTCATAGGATGTTTATTTTAAGAATTGGTGAAACTTAAGTTCAGGGAGACAACCTTCAGAGTCATTGCCTTCTTGATTGTTAAGATTCCTTTTGGTGATAGTTTTATGAATTTTCAGTTTTCTCATGTTCGACTTGCCGTTAGCTTCATGGTTCTCCCAAGGCTTGGGATATGCATGTCTTTTTTTGTATCTCGTGCCATCGCAGTTCTGGATAAAGATTTCCAATACTAATCCATCCATTTGACAATCATGCGGGATGTTGACGGCACGTCTTTGGATATCCATTTCGTAGAAGATGCTGCCGTCCTTTTTGCAGAGCAGGATGTCCAGATAGTCTGGCATATCAGGTATAGTTCCAGGCTCTGACATTTGTGGTTGAAACTCCCCAAACTCTTCCTTCACATACTCGAATAGTCCCCGAGTATATTTTTCGATATCCACCCCTACATATCGAGTATAGGTGTATTTGATGCTACATAAAGACATTTTATTTGCCATTTTATTCTTTCTTTTTGGTTATACCTTTATAATATAGTAATATGAAGAGAAAATTTCAAAAAAAAGCGCCAATATTTTGAAAAAAAGTATTGGCGCTTGATTATTGAATGATGTTATTGTAAAAAGATCGTACCTATTAGTTCTTGTTATATCCGAATTTTCTAGTAAACAATACATCTTTCCAATGTGATTCTCTATCAATGATGATTTGGTCATCAGTATCCTTATTGAATGTTTCGAGAATTGTGAAATAGAAATTATTCTTGATATAGTCTGTACCTAATTCCTTTAGAAGTTTATTTCCTCCATGGCATGTACGAATGTATGTTTCCCATCTACCGAGAATCATATCTTCACCATACGCTGAACCAACATATTGTTTTCCTGTATTTGAATCTACCAACAGATACACTCCTTTTTGATTTTCAAGAGCAGAACGCCAACTATCTTTTGTGATGAGATTCTTAAGAGATAGCCATGAAACATTCACGTTGGAATATCCAGGAAAATAGTCGTTGTTGTAAACATTGGGGAGTATTTCTTCAACAATGCACTCGGGCAAGACATTCTCTCCTATTCTGACTAGATTTTGACTATGATTTTTGAAGCGGACAACAATTCTGCCGATGTATTTCTTGTATTCATCCAACTCTTCATATTCATATCCAACTCCATTTTGAATACCAAGATCTTGAACAATCTTTCCTATATGGAATAATAACCAACAGTCTTGTTTTTGAGGGATAGGGACAAAACCTAAGGTAATGTTTCCATTAGAGAAATTGCTCTTTCTTGCATAGTTCCAGTATTGACCATCAAGCATATGTTGCTTGCTTTCTTCAGTTTGGTCTGTAAAATAATCAATAGCTGGTCTTTTGGTTCCGAAGTTCAAATTAAATCTAACTTTAACGTTTTTAATATCCGGAAGTCTGAGAATATCATTAAGTAGTATCATAATCTATGATGTAATATTATTTTATAACAATTAATTATCTTTAGGCGAATTTACACATAACATATGTGTAAATTCGTCTAATATATATACTATGTTTTCAATCTACTTAAACTCATAATTACCATCACTTCCCAATTTAAGGAATAATTCAGAAAGTCCGCTTTTACCGAAATCGAACTTTGAGCTACAAGAAATAACTAAATTTTGCGCTTTTTTCTTTTTCCCTTTATCAAGATATGCATCTACAACATTTGCAACCAATGATTTATACAAAGAAGTTGCTTGACCATTATCCTGTAGAGGGTTGCCTAAACCTGAAGCCTCACACATCGTAAGTGCGTTGGCAGCCTTGTCAATTTGGTCTTTTTCAAGAAAGTCATTAACCTCTTTAGCTGTATTTTGAACATATGCGAGATCGTTAGCATTTTTTGTTGCTTTTTCTTCTTGATAAGCTTGTCGCCATTCTGCCTCTTTTCTCTCTTGAGCAGTGCTTGCATACCATATATATCCAAATACAGAAATGACAGCAATGGCAATTAAAACAAACTTTTTATTTTTTTCGATAATATTTAGCCAAAATTTCTTTTTTGCATTCTTTTTGGCTTCTGCCTCTGCTGCTTCTGATTCAGCCTCAACCTCATCAAGCAAACGCTGTATCTTAGGATTGTTGCCATAGTACATTCTTGCTTTGCGAACATAGCGCTCCACCTCAGCTTTGCTCTTATCAACATCTTCTCCAGACTTAAAATTTACCAAAGCAGACTCAAGATGCTCGATAATCTCCTCCAACTCCTTACTTGCCTCAGGTGTAATGCTACCACCACAGTTAGGACACTTGTCGGTCAGTTCTGGAATAGAGCTACCGCAGTAAGGGCAGGTCTTGCCACGACGCTTGTTCACAGCAGCAGCTACTGCCTGATCTGCCTTTTGCTGCTGTGCATCGATGTACAGATCAACCTCGTCAACATTCAAACCCAGAGCCTGTGCCTTGTTCAAAAGAACCTGACGCTCCTTGGCAGAGATGATGCCGTCGGTAAGATACTCTTTGATGAGGTCATCAAGCTCCTGTGGAATTGCACCTTCCTTCTTTGCAGGCTTAGCTGCCTGAGGAGCCTGTGCTTCCATTTCTTTCTTGCGCTTAGCAAGACGACCCTCAAGTACCAGTTCAAACTCGTCGCGGTCGATGCCCATGGCCTCGGCCTTCTTGAAGAGAAGATTCTTCTCTTTGTCAGTCAATACTCCATCTGCCAATGCTGCAGTGATGAGTGCTTCTAACTTCTCGTTGTACATAGTAAAAATAATTTTATTTGTTCACTTGTTTTGCTATTTTACAAGATTAATAACTTGATTGATATTGTCAATCATATCATCAAGCGTATTTTCTATATTTTTAGTAACGGTATTTAAATCGTTATAATAGAAAACTCCAAAAGAATTGTATCGGGGCTTATCTTCTGATTCCACTTTCTTAGGGGGAACCATAGTTGCAAGTTTAGCTCCTCTAATGATCCTATCAGTCTCTTCATTCCAATTCTTTGTATCATGTTCTTTGGAATATTTTGGCTTTTTCGAAAGCATATCTAAAAAACCGGCTCTCAAAGGATGGTTACCTTGCTGTTGGAGCACAAAGATACCCTTTTGGGGAATAAGATACTTCAATTCAAGGAGGGCTTCACCATGGTAGTAGCTAACTCTCATAAATAATTTGTCTTTATTTTCAGTACCATTTTCTCCCCAGATTTCTTGATCAGAAGTGACGATTATTGGCTGAAAATCTTTACCAAACTTCTTTTCTAGTTTCTTGGTTAATTGCAAGGCACATTGGTGCATAACAAGCTTCTGCCATATATCATTGCAGCGGAGGGTGGAAAAATCCTCATTTTTGAGAATTTCCCAATTGTCAGTATATTTAATTTTTTCCAAACAGTTGTTGGTATATGTGTAGAATGCATCAATAAACTCGCAATATTTTTCCAGAAGTTCCTTGTAAAACTTATCTTTGACAAGAGCCAGATTGTCGTGTAGGGTTTTAGAGTAATCTGCATATGTCACAATTATCCATCCGGATTGTTTGACAGCTTCTTTGTCTAAGAAATCTTCAGCTAATGTGAGTAAGATATACTTTGTCTTTGGAAGTTTTGCGTTTCCTTTCCAATTCTCAAACTTTGCAGTATTGAGTCTTTTTAACTTCAACTCTACTTTACATTGTGCTTTGTCTGCCTCTTCGTTAAGAGCGTCAACTTTCTTTTGATAATTTTCAAGCTGAGCCTTATAAGCTATACTCTTGAATTTATTCTCTAGAACCAGACGGATTTTTCCCGTTTCTGATTCCTCATCGTTGATTATTTTCTCGCAAATACTAAAATCAAAATTCTTGTATTCGCGTTTGACTTCCATACAATCTGTATTATAATCAAAAGTATCTTCTCCTAACCAGGTAGAAAGAATCTTTTTGAAAAGGGCTTGCGTATTCTTATCTTCTGCTAACCATGCCAAAAAGTTGCTATGAAACAACTCCTTAGAAGATAGGGATAGCTGGAAGATAGGATTGTTCTGTAATGCATCTACAAATAAATTATTCATATTATTTTTTCTTATTAAATCGTTGTACATATTAGATAAATTTATTTATTATTATATGTATTAATTATGCTTCTCGTAGAATCTTGCCTCAAGCACCATTTCTACCTCGTCGGGATCTTCTCCCTCCTTAACAGCACGGCGTAAGACAATCTCCTTCATTTTGTCTGTCAGCTCATCACTTGCTGCTGCAGAATTGATGAGCTCCTCAAGAGCATCTGAGAATAGGTTGCCAGGAGACTTCTGTATGGTTGGAATCTCTTCGGATTCTTTCTGGATATCCAGTATTTCTTCCTGGGTGTCCTGTGATTCTTCCTGAGTGTCTTGTGTCTCTTCTTCTTTTGCCACTTCGGTAAGTGGTGGAACAGGTGTGCCATAGAAATTCAACTTGTCTGCTGGCATCTTACGAAGACGAACTTCTGTATCGTCAACTTCCTTTAGAAGCTCGGCGTAGTAGACATATAACTCTTCTGGTACATACAGAGTCTTAATATAGGCACACAGACTTTCTATATCTGTGAGTTTATTGGTGTAGATATACACATCAGGTGCGTATTCGTCATCATTGAGAGTGCCGATTTTTTCAACAGTATAAGGCACATATATCTCTCTAATGCTTTTGCTTGAGGCAAATTCATCACCCACAATTTTTACTCCTACAGGTATGACAAGAGTCTGAATATCGCAATTTTCACTAATGAAATATTCTGGAATTTCTTCCAACAGGTGAACCTTGGACAAATCCAATTCTTCGATATTCTTACATTCATAGGTGGTGCTTTGTAGCGACTTTAGAGTACTTGGAAATGTTATCTTGCGTAGGTTGGTGCAAGAATCGAACACTTCACTACCTATTGTTTCTACTCCTTCAGGAAAGTTTATTTCTTGAAGTCTCTTACAATTCTCAAATAGACAGTCTGGAATTTCCTTCAAAAGATGTACCTTTGAGAAATCTACCTCTTCAAGATAATCCTCATGTCCATGCTCACTGAAAAAACATCCATCAATTTCTCTAAGGGTTGAAGGGAAGACAACTTTTCTAATTTTCTTATAACCCTCCAAGGCATCTTCGCCGAGAGTTGTATGTCCCTCGTCGATGGTTAAAACGCCATTTTTAAAAGTGCCTAACTGGATTCGTATATCATCGTCATCATCTGATAACTTTGTTAATGGATAATCCCAATTGTCATCATCATCGTCATAGTTGAATTGATTCTGCTTTGCTTCCTGGATGTTCTTTCTTACCTCTTTGCGAGCCTCTTGGAAACTCTTTTTGGCTTCGTTTGAAACTTCTTCCAGGCTTTCACCTACTGTCTTTGCGATATCACCGACTAATTTTTTGAATAATCCCATATTATCACAAATTTAATGTTCTTACTTTTGTTTGTATTATAGCTGCCGGGAAATTACATCCCCGGCATAGTAGGAGGCATTCCCGGCATCTGTGGGGCGGTGCCTTGGAACAATGGAGCGAGTTCTGCTACATTGCCGGCAAACTCCCACTGCGCCATACCGTTCTTCCAAACGTATGACTGCTGGGTGAGCTGACCCTGCTGAACGAGCTGCTGGAGCTTGTTCCAATCGCATGGACCATACTGCTGACCATTGATGCCAATATAATACTGTACCTGAGGAACAGCAGCACCCATTCCCGGCATCTGAGGCGCACCACCCATGCCTTTCTGACCTGGCATCTGAGGAGCTCCACCCATCTGCCCCATGTTGTTCATACCACCCATAGTCTGCTGGCGGAAGGCATTGATGCCATTATCTGTGGCATTGTTGAGAACACCAGCATTGAGGTTTGCCTGATGAGCACCCATAAAGGTCTGCTCTGTCTGGAGACGAGAAGCACGCTGCATCTCCTCACGCTGAATACGCATGGTTTCACGCTGATTCTCCAAGTTCATGCGCTGCAATTCCTCCTGACCGCCCAGGTCGAGTTCCTGCTTTCTGCCCATGGCATCGAGATTCAGCTCAGACTGCTTCTTGAGCATATTCTGCTGAAGGTCGTTGTTGAGGTTGAAGTTGGAAATCTGGGCATTATGCTGAGCCATCATACGCTCCTTCTCCAGGTCGGCAGTGAGGGCTTTGAGTTCACGATAGCCACGGCTCTCCTTATCCACGTTGATGCCTGTGATGTCGAGACTGCGGATGGTGATGCCGAAAAGCTTCTCTACCTGTGGAGTAACACGCTGCTGGATGAGTTCGCTAATCTCAAAAATCTTGCGCTCAATCTGAACTACAGGAATCTGGGCGTCAGAAGGGGCATTGCTAACTACACTCTTGATGAACTTGGTGAGCTGGCCACGAAGCTTGTTCTTGAAAGTCTCGTCGCTGTAACCCTCATTGCGGTTCACACTATGGAAGAGATCCATATCCTCGATGGCATATACTACGGCACCATGTACAGATACAGGTACGCCATAATCTTGCAGGCGTGGGTCGAAGACATCAAAGTAAGGGATGGCGAAGTTCAGCTGACTACCCTTGCTCAGGTTGCTGAGGTTGGTCAGGTTGTTCTGTTCCACTCTTCTCGCTGCTTCCTCGGCAGCCTGTCTTTTCTCTTCTTCTACTTCCTTAGAAGATTTAAAACCAAAAAATCCCATATGTTTCAGTTTTATGATTGTTATTATTTTTGTTATTTACTATAGAGTCCCTTTGTAGGGGACAGATTATTTCGTTGTATAGATTCGCTTCGTCTTGCCCTGGGCATCTACTTCTACGAAGGTGTCTGCTCCATATTGGCGGCTTGCGTCGTGATAGTTGAATGAATATCCCGTTTCGTAATTGCCGTCGATGGTAGGTCGGCTTACCTGGTCGATGCTATCCAGCATTTCCGGTTTCAAGCCCAGCTGCTGGTACAGATGCTGTTCTACCATGTTTCGGATAGCATTGAGATTCTCATCCACATAACCACGAATCTGGTCGATGAGCGACTGGTTGCTCTTATCCTTCTGCAGCAGGCGCTGTCGCATGGTCTTCTTGAGCGGAGAGCCGTCGGCCTTGATCGGAGCTGGTGGCATCGCATCATTCTGCAGGGCAGATTCAACCACATATTCCCTGCGACGGACATGGAGCATCGGGTTGCCGTAGAGACAGAACATCAGGGCGGTGCTCATAGAGAAACAATCATCCTCTACATGTCGGCACATGTTGAAGTAATCGCACTTAGCCTGGAGCATCGCCTTTCCGCCCGTCATTCCCTTGAACTGGTAGAGCGGATAGAGGCGCATCAGCACCTCGCTGCCTGTGCCCGGATTCAACAGAAGTTGGCGGGCTTCATCCGTTTCCTCATTAGAGAACATCGGAACCGGAATGAGCGAACCGGTATAGAGCAATACGCCACCTCCGTAGAGGGCGCTGAGCAACATTGAGTCGTTTCGTTTGTAACCGGCATATCGGGCTCCGAAACAAGCCACGGTATTGAAGACTCTTGCCCTGCCTTGGTTGAGGAGCGAAGGATTGAATGCTTCATCCTCACTATAGAATCCGCACATACCCTCTGCATCGGCACCATGAAGATTGAACATCAGCATATCTGCCTTGTCCAAAGACTTGCAATAGATGCTGAGGCTTTCCGAATCTTCGGTCAGCAGCTTCGGACTGATATACATTCCGTTGCGAATCAGCTCTGGATCGTCGGTATTGTAAAGAAGCGGCAGGTGCTGGGTCATCGTGCAGCTGGCTGGAATCCAGTCGCGGTTGCTGATCATCAGAACATTGCCAACAGGAATACCGCCGCCATACATACTGCTGATGTTGAAGTAAGCACCGATGTCGCTTCGGATATCCGTATCGAGCTGACCGTCTTCCAAAGGCAGACGAGCCACATTGTTGCGGGCGCAACCTACGGTGAAGTCAGAATCGCGACTGTCCAGCAAATCTACTATATAGGTGCCTTCGAAGGCATAGCAGGTATCGGTAGGGATTCGCTCGCTGCCATACGGCCATGGGTCTTCGACGCGAGGGATAGGAATCACATCGTCACCTCCTATTATAAATAGGTGTAGGTCGGGACCTGCTGTCAGGTTGTTGTCTGCGATGCAGCGGGATACTGCTTCATTGCATTCTATCCAGGATGGAGTCTCATGGGTGGAATCCAGACCATATTGCGAGATGTCGAGAAATGTCCAGTACATCTGCTGGTCGTAGGCATTCTGTATGAAGTCGTTGAAGACATCATATACCTCTTGAATGGTGCAACCGTATTTTCTAGCCAGTGCATTGCCATCTGTCAGGATGATGCCGTAGTGGTCTTCCAAGGGGTCGGGCTGGTCGATGGGTTCATCAGCAGTTCTTGCTTCTGATGCCATCTGCACGGCTTCCGGCTGTGGAGCCGCCTTGCTTTGTCCCGGCATAGGAGGAACCGATGAGGCTCCCGGCATAGGGGGAGGAGTTGCACCGCCTGGCATACTTGCCATTTGAGGCTGCTGACTGATCGCATTGACGCTTCCCAGTCCCATATTGTTGGCTGCCTGCAGAGGGTTGAAGCCTCTCATCTGATTGAGCTTCACGTTCTGGGCATTAAACTTTGGCATCGGAGGAGGTGTAGGTATCTGAGGTGGTACAGCCATCTTGCTCTTTTCCTTCGGGATGAATTCCGAAAGGGTCGTATCGCAATAGAACTGATACCATTCTTCTGGCTGAGGCTTATCCTCCAACATCTCCTTTACGGCATACCATAGGGCACTTAGCGGTTCACTCATTCCGTTTTGCACGGCCTGGTCGAGATACAGAATGGTTTGTTGCCTGTAGTAATCCTGTTTGCCATTCTTGTGGTAGTCGGCAAGATTATCAAGAGCCATTAGCAGGGCGATGTCACCTTGCGGACAACCGAAACCGCCCATTCTTGGCAGAAGCACGGTGGCATTGTCGATATTGCCGGTCTTGATGAACGCTACATGAGCCCAGAAGAGTTGCCAGTAGTTATCGGTACGGGAACCGAAGAAGGCAAGGGCGCACTTGTCGGGATACATCGAGGCAAGCAACAGATGATAGTAGAACTGGATGTTGTTATCATTCGTCATCACACGTGCCAACTGCTCCAGACTGTTGAACTTGCGTTTCAGAATGTCGGTATGGTTGGTCTGGATGGCATTGAAGACCTCGGTCAGAATCTGCTCTGTCAGGAATTCGTTACCCTTGCTGCCTTGCAGGATATGGATGTTCTGACGTACCTGATCTATGATCTGGTTGGCTCTTAAGGGAGCAATATGCCATTGGATGCTCAACTGGTTGAGTTCTGCCAACTTCTGATTATCCAACTTGCCATCCACCAGTCGTTCCTGCACAGCCTGCAGAAAGAGAGTCTCATTCTGCTGATAGATCTCAGTCTGAGTCTTCTGTGCCTCATATATAGTCTGGTTGTTAACCGTACTGTTGTTGGTGGTATGGGTTGTTGTTGAGGTGTTATAGTTGTTTTGCGTATTGTGGGAGTCGGAATGGATTCCGCCTACCACAGCCGCATCACCATCAAGTTTAATATCGCTCATAGTCTGATTACTTTATATGTTTAGACTTCTTGTTGCATTTTTTGGAAAGGGCTTACCATTGGAAAGGTGCGCCACAGTCTGGACAGTTTGGAGTGCCTGGTGCAATGTGGATGGTGTGTCCACAGTTGTAGCACTGGCATTCTATCAATTCCTGCTGAGGAGCTGCCTGTTGTGGAGCTGCTTGGCTTCCTGCAGAATTTCCACCGAGTCCACCATTGAAGGCGTTCAGATTGTTGGCGGCAGCAGTGCTTACCTGCGAGATGTTGTTCATAGCCACATCCTGGGTATGATCTACTCGCTCCTGCTGGCGTCGGTTTTCCTCTTCCAACTGATTGATGCGCTGTTGCTGTTGGCTTTGCTGGGTGCCGCTGATGCCGGTGGCTGTATCTTTTATCATGCCGGCCATCTTCATCATGGCTTCCATCTGGGCATTGCTGTTCTGCTGTTGCATCTGTAGCATCTGCTGCATCATCGCTTCCTTTTCTGCTGCAGTCTGTCGCAGGTTTTCGGCTTCCTTCTCGCCGCTATAGGCGTTTGCCATAGCTACCTGTGCATCTCCGGTGAGGTGGGAGAGTTGTGCGGCACGAATCTGTTCGGCGGTCATATTGGCGAAATGGTTGTCACGATTCATCTGCTCATTGCTCTGAATGGTGGCTACGTTTTCTTCGTGCTGATATTTTTGCTGGTCGAGCTGTGCCTGCATCTGAGCCATCTGCTGCAGCTTGTCCATCTGGCGCTGGTGGCGGTTGGCTTCCAACTGGTCATCGTCCATTTTTTCCTGGCGGTTGCGCTCATAGGCAAGGCGGTCGTCTTCCAGTTTCTCGTTGCGTGCCAGGAGGTGGTCTTCCTTATCCAGTTCACGTTGACGCATCATCTGCTGGAAGTCGTAATCATCCTCCTTCGCCTTTCGGTTGAAGTCGCGGTTGTATTCCTTTTCTTCCAGCATCCACTGGCGTTCACGCTCTTCATCTTCGATGCCCCAGTTACGGCGGCGTTCCAGATCTTCACGTTCCCAGTCGTGGTCGGTTCGGGAATCATCGAGTGCCCATTCTGCCTTGAGACGGGCTGTGTCGATGTTCTGCTGGCTCTGGATGCGCATGATTTCCGTGATTTCCTCACGAGGAATCTTCTTGTGTGCAAGTTCATCTTCGAGCACTTCCATTTCCTCCTGCTTGACCAGACGGTTCTTGCGGAGGTCTTCCAGGGCTTCGAACTCCTCTTCCTGGGTCTTAGCCTGGCGGATGCGCTTCTGACTTTCGAGCATCTGGACGAATTCCTCCAACTCATCATCGTGGAGCAACTGGTCTTTGTTGATGCCCTGGAGGGCATGGCGCAAATCCTCGGTGTTTTGTGCAGAAGAAATCTGCTGGGAGTTGGCCTCTACTTCCATACGGTTTCGGAATTCTCCGGTGCGGTGCATGAAGTCGAGTTCCTTCTCTGTGTTATAGAGCTGGCGTTCTACCTGACGGAAACGCTCAAAGTCCTGGTTGCTGTCGGTGATATTCAGAACCTGAGTGCATTCTATGCCGAATACCTGCTGGTTGATGGTCTGGCGGATCTTCTCTTTCAGTACATTTACAGTTTCGGCAGTCAGTCCGGCAGACTCGTAGTTCTGGTTGCGGAGTTCCTGGCGCAACAGGGTTTCTACGGTACCATTGAGCAACTGCTGTAATTCCCTAGTTGTTACGCTGTTGCGGTCGGTAAGGTAATTGGTGGCGAAGGTATGAATATCGCTGATGCTCATCTGGAAAGATACTCCAATCTGCACATCATGGATGCCCATCGGAATGGTGTATGGCTGAAAGGCAAGTTCGCCATTCTCGTTCATCGCTCCACCGAAAGTGAGGGTGATGAAACGGTTGCTGACGATATAGACCGACAGGATAGGAGCCTGGGTGATGCGGGCTAAGATGCGGGCATAATCCAGTTGGCGCTTCTTGGCTTTTTCTTTCTGTTCACCTTTCTTTTCGCCGAAGATGATGCGACCGAGCCAGTTGAAGCCACGGCCTACTTCTCCTACGATACCGAGCTGGCGGAAGGTAGGCTCAGCCTGGCGCTTGCGGTCTCGTTCACGCTTTTCGGCTTCAGCCATATCTTTCTCAGCCTTTTCTACCGCATTCTTGATAGCAGCCTGCTCTTCTTCTACAGACTTATAAAAGAGGTATGCACCTGCTGAGAGGGTTGAAACCAGCTCACCATTGGCAAAAATGATGGCGGTGCAACCTTCCTGAACGATGATACCTTTCAGTTTTTCTATTTCGTCGAGTTCTCGTTCGCTAATCTTGCGAGCGATTTCTCCTGGTTGGATATTCCAGATGGTTCTGCCTCTTACCACGTCAACACCATCTACAGCTTCCATACTGCGGCGGTCGCGGCTACGTTCAGCTTCTCTTTCGGCTGCAATCTGTGCCTGTTCAGCCTGCTGCTGCGCATTTCTGACATCACGGATTTCTGACTGGCTTTCAGTAGCTTGCTGGTTAACGGCTCTTCTCTGTTCTTCTGCAATCTGGCGATTGAGCGCACCACCAGTCATGGCGTTTGCTACAGAGCGAACGGCATTGGTGAACATACCCTTGCTGGCTTGTGGAGACTGAGGGGCTTGTGGAGACTGTGGAGCCTGAGGAATTACTGGGCGCTGAGGCTGCATCGGTTTTGGGGGCATACCCGGTGCTTGAGGTCTCATAGGTTGAGGCTTCATAGGCTGTTGAGGAGTCATAGCTTTCTGTGGTTGAGGACGTTGAGGCTTGCTAACTCCTTGTGGCTGGGTTGGAGCCTGTGGTTGCAAGTCAATAGGTTGTCCACACTTCGTACAGAATTTCATTCCCGGTTGCAGCATTGCGCCGCATTTCTTGCAATATGTCATAATGGTTATTGTTTTTAAGATTAAATGACTGGTTATTGTATCAGCGCAATAAATATAGCTATTAGCAGAATCACCCAAAAGAACTTGATGAAGCATCCTATGCATCCAGTGATGCCTTCACCTAAGAGTCCTCCGAGAAATCCCAAAAGCTGTATTCCCCAGCCTAGAATGCCGAGAAGTACAAATATTCCGATTCCTATTAATATGATAAGTAGTATTGTCATATCCCCTATAAGAATAATTTCATTTACTTTATACAATCGTTAAGAATATCAATTTACGTTGATAACTAACTCATATTTGGGTGCAAAGATATATAAAATAAATGAAACTGAATTGGTTCAAATTGGTTCAATTTTGCCTTGATTTGGATCAGTTGCCCCAAAAATGCATTTTTTTTAGTGAAAAATGCCCAAAAAGGGTCTTTTTAGCATTTCTTAAACTTTTGGGAGATGTAGTTGGAGAGGAGTGTCTTTCTCCCGCTGAAGCCTGTTTACCTCTTCCTTTCCCGATTGTACTCCTGAGCTTACACCTTATATACATAGGGGAATGCTTGCCGCAATTCCCCTCTCTTTTCTCTTATGGAATGTGGAAGCCTACCCCTTTAATGTCCGTTTTCAAAACTGATACTGCCCCCATGAGACATTGTCTTATTTGGTTTTAATGGAGTTTCAGAAAATGTAAATCCCCAATCTGTTGAACTTTACAGATTGGGGATTTCTCAAGTTTATACATTATTCTCCTAAGATAGTATCAAACATTTCATCAACAGAATTCCAATGGGTAACTCTGCCTTTTTCCTTGTCTTCTTCGGCAAGTACCAACAATTGAGGTTCGTTTATTGCTAATGTATTCATACTTACTCCTTTTTAAAAACATTCATCAATTTACAGCAGCAAAAATACGTTTTTTTCTCTAAACTACCAAGTAAATTAAAAGATTTTTTTTATTTTGGTATAGAGTACCCGTTTTTATGTGCTAACTTCATGGATTTACAGTCTCTTGGAGATATGATGGATAGAATGTCCGTTTTCATAACTGATACTGCCCCTATGAGATAGGGGAGGAAAAGAGGATATGTTTGCGATAGCACCGCCCTAACTATATAAGAATAGGTAGTTTGGGCGGTATTACTTAGTGAGGTAAGGATGAATGAACTTTTCGGATAAAGAGTCAAATTTTCGATAGAAAACAAACTTTTTCTTAGTTTTCTATCGAAAAATTAGCTTTTTCTAGTCTTTTAATGTAGCCAAAGGTATAACCTTTACTCTGTCTCCCCTTGATATGGCTTTATCGTAAATCATGTTTTCTATAGTTACTTTATATTTTTGCGGCGTTTTACTTTGTATTTTAACGGTAGTTTACTTTGTGTTTTTGCGGTAAATGGTCTCGAATTTTAGCGATAGCACCGCCCTAACTATATAAAAATAGGTAGTTAGGGCGGTGCTATCGCACTTTTTAATGTCCGTTTTCAAAACTGATACTGTCCCCATGAGATAGGGGAGGAAGATGGGGGGATGAACTCCTTTGAGAAGTGTTAACGAATCTAACTCGTAGTTTCTTGGGTGACAACTTAATGTTTTGTGCCGCATCACTCAATGTTTTCTGATCAATAACTCTTCGTTTAAATGATGGAATCACATGGGGGCAGTTTCAGTTTTTCAAATGGACATTAAACTATAGGGTAGAGATAGGTAAGATTTATTAAGGTTGTTAAAATGTAAAGATATTAATCTTCTTTGCGCTTCTCTTTCACATGTAGGATATATTATATTCTTATAAGTATATAATATATTAA
>ERZ1035044.140-NODE-140-length-18190-cov-8.784891_pt1 | contig 18190 bp, 9 predicted proteins | sample MGYA00520588_ERZ1035044 | MGnify/ENA primary metagenome ERZ1035044 (study PRJEB33766, sample SAMN09781698) | gut metagenome | biome: gut microbiome | host: Homo sapiens | place: Madagascar | study: EMG produced TPA metagenomics assembly of the PRJNA485056 data set...
CGATAGGTTCCGGAAAGACGGTTACATCTCCCATGTTCGCCACACCATGCAGTGCCTCGCTCCACCACTGGAATCTCTTGATTCCAATCGCGGAATAGCCGGCGAATCATCCAGCATCAGAGAAGCTTTCTCTTCCAAAGTGAGACGACCACATAAATCTACCGCTCTCTCATGAGCAGAGAGAGCGGGGTTCTGATAAGGCAACTGCTGAGCTGAGGCATTGCCGGAAGACATAGTTACCACAAACAGCAAAACTGCATATATAACATTCTTATTCATTATTATTACTTTTAAGTTATCAGTATATTGGATTGTTATTTATCGATGCAAAGGTAAGCAAAAAAGCAGTATTCTACTTTATACAATGTATCAAATACATTTTATTATGTAACAAAGCCAGAGAAAAAACAGAAACACCTTTTATTATATATAAGAATGAGAGATAGAGAAAAGTTATTGATATATGAGACAAAGCACGTATGGAAATCTTTTCATAACTTTGCAAACAGAACAGAAGATGAAAATCAATCTAATAATTTAATTAAATATAAACTATGAATAGATTATCAATCTTAGCATCGATGCTCGCGATGGCGTGCCTACCTATGATGGCACAGAAAACGGGCAGTAAGGTTCAGGAAAAGCCTGATCCTAATTTTCAGATTTATCTCTGCTTCGGACAGTCGAACATGGAAGGAAATGCGGCTATCGAAAACATCGACCGAACGGGCGTGAACCCGAGATTCCAGGCTATGTATGCCGTGGATGATGAAAAAGCGGGATGGAAGAAGGGACAATGGCACACCGCTGTGCCGCCACAGGCAAGACCCTCTACAGGACTGACTCCTGTTGACTATTTCGGAAGAAAGATGGTGGATAACCTGCCAGACAGCATCAAGGTGGGAACCATCACCGTGGCCGTGGGCGGAGCCAGCATCGACCTCTTCGATAAGCGTACCTATAAGGCTTATCTCAAGAAACAACCCGACTGGATGAAGAACTTTGCATCCCAGTACAACGGAAATCCATACGCCCGACTGATAGAACTGGCAAAAATAGCCAAGAAGCAGGGTGTTATCAAGGGCATCCTCCTGCATCAGGGCGAAACCAACAACGGCGATGCCAACTGGCCTAACCGAGTAAAGACTGTATATAACGACATCTTGAAGGATTTGAATCTGAAGGCAGAAGACGTACCTCTGCTCGTAGGCGAAACCGTACAGAAGGATATGGGCGGAAAATGCTGGGCACATATCGCCATCGTTGATGATATTGCCAAGACCATTCCTACAGCCCACGTCATTTCTTCAAAGGGCTGTCCACAGCGTGGCGACGGTCTACACTTCATCGCAGAAAGCTACCGCACCATGGGCAAGCGCTATGCAAACATGATGCTCGCCCTGCAGGGAATCATTCCAGACAGCAACTATCCGCGTGTAGATAAGGACCGCAGAGCTTATGTAAAGCTCCATGCTCCTGAGGCAAAGAAAGTAATCTTCGACATCTGCGGCAAGCAATATGAGATGAAAAAGGATTTGGATGGCGACTGGTACGGCGTGAGCGATCCGCTGGTAGTAGGATTCCACTACTATTTTCTGAATGTAGATGGCGTGCAGGTAGTTGACCCTGCCAGCGAAACCTACTTCGGCTGCTGCCGTGAAGCAGGCGGTCTGGAAGTTCCAGAAGGAGCAGAAGGCAACTACTATCGTCCTCAGCAGGGCGTAGCCCACGGTCAGGTTCGCTCAGTATCTTACTATGCAGCCTCTCAGAAGCAGTTCCGCCGCGCCATGGTTTACACCCCTGCCGAATATGAAACCAACACCACCAAGCGCTATCCTGTGCTCTATCTGCAGCATGGCATGGGCGAAGACGAAACGGGCTGGAGCAAGCAGGGAATGATGCAGCACATCATGGACAACCTGATAGCAGAAGGCAAGGCTGAGCCTATGATTGTGGTCATGGAGAGTGGCGATGTAAAGAAGCCTTTCGTTGCCCGTCCAGGCAAGAATGTAGATGAAGAGCGCAGCCACTATGGAGCTTCTTTCTATGATGTGATTATCAAGGATCTGATTCCGATGGTTGACAAGACATTCCGCACTTATACCGACCGTGAGCATCGTGCGATGGCTGGATTGTCATGGGGCGGTTGCCAGACATTCAACACGGTATTGCCTCACATGGACAAGTTTTCTGCCCTTGGCACCTTTAGCGGTGCACTCTTTGGCGTGGATGTAAAGACCTGTTTCAATGGAGTTTTTGCCGATGCAGAGAAATACAACAAGAACATTCATTATATGTTTATGGGCTGCGGTTCGGAAGAGAACTTCGGTACCGAGAAGATGGCACAGCAGTTGAAGGAGCTGGGCATCAAGCTCGATGTTTATGTATCACCAGGCACTCATCATGAGTGGCTCACCTGGCGCCGCTGCTTCAAGGAATTTGTTCCTCACCTCTTTAAATGGTAAACAAACTATCAGACATAATAAATCCCAGAACCGCTTGGAAGAGCGATTCTGGGATTTTTTTATATACTTCTTGCCATTGAATTCCCGCACTGAAATTACGTCACGACGTATCTTTTACTACGTCCGGACGTAACTTTTGCTGCGTCGGGACGTAGCAAATGCTACATCGGGACGCATTTTTTACTGCATCAGGACGTAGCAAATTCCTCAAAAACACCGTTATTTTGCTGATTTTATGCCAAAAGTGGCAATAGGTGGCAATAAGGTGACAATAAAAACGCCCCTTATTGCCACCCGTTATCCTCTAATAATCAAAGAGTTAAGTATAAGCGTGGCAAATGTGGCATTAAATTAGAAAAAAAACACACATGTAATACTACAGAATACTGATATAGCTCAGTCAGCTAACCCAAGTAGTTCAGTAAGCTAACTCAAGTGACTCAATCAGCTGACGCAGATATCTCGACAAGCCGAAGGATACGTCTCCGTTAGCCAACGGAGTCGTATCCGTAACCCAACGGAGTTATATTCTTAACCCAATGCAGTCATATTCTTAACCCCACGCAGCCATATCTGTAGGCAAACGGAAGCACATGGTTGACAAGACATTCCGCACTTATACCGACCGCGAGCATCAAGCTTGATGTTTACGTATCACCAGGCACTCATCATGAGTGGCTCACCTGGCGCCGCTGCTTCAAGGAATTTGTTCCTCACCTCTTTAAATGGTAAACAAATTATAGTACGATGCGAGCATTGTAAAACGTCTCATCTATTACTTGATAACCATCTTTTTACCATTCTTGATTACAATGCCCTTGTAACCCTTACCTACCTGCTGACCAGCGAGGTTGAAGCACTTGCCATCCTGAGCAACCTTCAGATTCTCTACCTTAGAAATACCTGTGGTAGTATTAGTGATGATACGCTTTGCACTCTTAATCTTTACGGTCTGAGTAACGCCAGCAGCACAACCGCTCTGAAGAGCAATAGACTTAATAGAAGTCCACTCTACAGGAGCTTGATTCTTTGTAAACTCAATTTCACTATTGAGTTCAAGTTCAGCTTTCTCACTTCCAACAGAAATGCCGATATAAGCAGGGGCCTCATCGCCACCAGCAGTAACAGCCATTGGCAACCACTGCAATGCATCCTTAGTAGGCTCAGCGAACTCGATAACATATTTCTGAGACTCCTCAGCAGACTTGGTATAGGTCAACAATGTGCAAGTCTTGTCACAAAGATACTGCATATTCCACTGAGTGAACTCAAACCAAGGAGTAGCAGCTACCTGCTTTACCTCTCCGCTTGCAGAGGTACTCTGAATTTCTTCATCACCATTCTGCTTCACAAATACCACCTTATTTATAGTGATAGAAGCACCTACTTTCTTAAGAGCCAATGTCAACTTGTCAATAGACTTGCCATCATATTTATCGCCAAGTTCCAATTCTACGCTCTCCTTTGCAGGATCAACATCTACAAAATCAGCAGGTTCCAAAGTCCAGTTGTTGTTCTGACCATAGCCTGGAGCCTTAACACCAATGACAAGTTGCATCTTGTTGTCACCAACCTGTGTAAGATCTGAATAGTAAACCTTAATCGCTTTGTAATCTGAAGTAGAGATAGAAGCCTTGTCTGTCAAAGTAACTTCATTCCAATCTGCTGTTGCAGTTACACTCAAAGGTAAAGGACCATTAATGTCTGCAAACTTCTTGAATGCCCAGCTTGGTGCACCACCGAAATAAACAGTTTCTTCAGTTTCAGCGGCATTACCCAATGTTGCAAAAGCAAACATTGCTGCCAATACAAAAGTAAATTTTTTCATACGCTTTTAATTTTAAGTTTATTGATAATAATTGTTCATTCGTGGAACGAGAAATGTTTCTCATTTCCACACGCAAAAGTAACAGAAAAGGCAGAAAAAGACTTTGCGGGGTGTAACAAATACTTTGTGAGAAGTACCAAATAGGTTTGATAGCCAACATTATAACGAAAATGATACACCATCAAACCATTTGGTTTGACAAGGCTGACAAAACCAAGAATCAGAGAGGAGCCCAAATAGATCTCATCATAGAGCGTGCCGACCGAGTCATCAACCTCTGCGAGATGAAATTTAGTCAAGCCCAATACAAAATTTCAGCAGATTATGAGATAAAGCTGCGCAATAGGATGGAATTATTCAGAGACCGAACCCATTGCACAAAATCATTGGTAAATATCTTTGTCACAACATTTGGTGTTGCCAATGGCATCCATTCAAGTATAGTAAACAGCGAAGTCACACTAGACAATCTCTTTCAAGAATGACACATAGGAGAAAGAGAATATTTTCATCATTAAAAAAACGCAAAAAGGTCGGTCGTGTCTTCACGACACAACCGACCTATCACGACTAACATCATTTCGGTTAATCCTTTATATGATAAAACCTAAACTAATGTTTCTTTATATCAGATGGTGTGAGCCATAGAATAGGCTCACACCACAAATATTACTTAGCATCATTCCAATACTCTGGAGCACCGAGACCTACAGCGAAGCCTGCGTATGTGTGCTTGCGGAGATAGTTGCTATCCCAAAGACCTGTAGGGCAACCTGGACGCCAACCTGAATCCTTAGGAGAATCAGTAGCACACCACTGAGTGATACCATACTGCTGAGCCTGTGGAATCAGCTCGAAGTACTTCTGGATGATGAATGTATAGAAGCTACGCATCTGCTTGTGCTGCTCCTCAGTCATCTTGTCGAAGGTAACAGAAGTACCAGCCTCATCCTCATAAGCCATATCAAGCTCAGAAATCTTGACGAGCTTACCTGTCTTAGCCAGCAACTTAAACATCTCTTCGATGTCGCTCTGAAGCTTAGCCTGCTTAGTTGCATCACCATAGCATGTTACGTGCATCTGTGTACCAATACCATCGATAACAACAGGCTCCTCTGCATTAGGATCTTCCCACAGACCAATCCAGTGGATCAAGCTCTTCAGCTTAGCGTGCTGATCCCAGTAACCTTCCAAGTTGTAGTCATTGATAAAGAGCTTCAACTTAGATGGATCACCATTGTGCTCAGCAAAGCTCTTACGTGCATCTCTTACGGCTGTACGAACATAGTCGATATCACCGAGATAATCCTGCCAGTAGAAGCTATTGGCTACATCAGAAGCAGGAGCATTAGTTGCATGCTGCAACTCATTGAATCCATCAGCACCTTTCTTACCAGAGATAGCCTCATTAACGACATCCCATGTAGTAACGTAGCCATCTGTAGTTTCCATCATACCATCAATCCACTTGCCCATTGCATCAGTAAGAAGAGATTTTTTCTCTTCATCCGTAAGAGGAATGGAATTAGCAGACTTCATGATATAAACCTCATAGTCATCAATATAGAGAGTACCAGCATACAATCCGATATTTAAGAGCAAACGAGAAGCACCATCACCATTACACTTAGCAGTGACATCCACTTCCTTCCAATCCTTAGTAACAGAAATGTTCTGGAAATTACCGCAACCCTTATAACCATCAGGATTCTGGAATGCAGCACTAAATGTGCCAGCAACAGTACCCTTGATCTTCATCTTCAAATGATAAGTTGTACCATTTTCGAATATAAATCCAGGTTCAAAATTAACCTGAGCATTCCAGTCTGCGCTTTTAGCTGCATCATTACCAACTTGGCAAACTCCATTCACATTCTCAGGAGTATGATCCATACCCCAACCACCTAGAGACTCCTCTCCTTCAAAATCAAGCTTAGCCACAGTTGAAGGGATTTCCATAACAGGAGTTTCCATGTGTGAAATTGTGATAGACTTCCAATAAATCTTACCAGCAAAGTCTCCATGTTGGAACATAATGCCATTATTTGCCATTTTTGGAGATACAGACAAAACAACTTTCTGATATCCTTTACCTACAGGAATCGTGAATTGTTGCTCATCTCCACCACCCCAATCACCTAACTTAAAGTGGATGTTGGCATCAGATGCGCCTTCAGCCTTACATTCTATGGTCAGTTTATAATCCTTTCCCTCATCCAAAGAGATTCCATTGACCAACCAATATTGGAGTTTATAGAAAGGTTCAATTGGCTCTGGATTAGTAATAACCACTGCCCCATCCTTATTCCACTCAGTAGTTACACTAGGAGGATTTCCTGACCAAGAATATCTCGTAAGTGTAGAGCAATCAAGCTGATAATCTGTCTTCTCTACCTTCTGACTAGGATCTACCTGAATTTCCTTATCTGCAATAAGTTTACTAAGATATTTATTGTTCTGCTGAGAATGCCAAGCAAGCGTATGACCATAGATGGTCAAACCTGCATCCTGTGCATTTGTAACGAAATCTTTAACAGTACTAAAGTCAAAGGTTCCATCATTTTTTACACAAGAAGCATACTTCATGGCGTTGCCTGCTGTCATCTCCTCGAAGTTGCTACCAGCCAAGCAATATACAAGCTCCTGTTTGTTGAAGTCGGCCGCAGCCAGTGCAATACCCAACTTAAAGTCGGGATTGCACTTGCCAGAAGCCTTCATGTCTTCGACATATTTCTTCAAAGGCTCGTAGTTGTTAAGATACTGATATTCCTTCAAGTTCTTGGTCATATCAGTTCTATACTCCGAGAACTTGTCATCAGCACATGATGACAAAGCCAAGAGAGCTATCAAGCCTAAACCAAAATTAATATTTTTCAATTTCATAATAATCTACCTATTATTAGATGATACTTAATTGATAATTACCGCAGCTTACTTTACGACATACTGAGTATCGAAAGTTACCACACCATTGGTATTACCACGAGTTTGAGCTACAAACTGGTCGGTTGTCTCTACCTTGATAGCACCGAAGTCTACGGTATACTGGAGAGTCAGGATGTCACGATCCTTGTTGCCCCAAGCCAGCTTAGCGCCCTTCTCCACAAACTTACCTGTACCTGTAGCAGTTACGCCCTCTGTCTCGGAAGAAACAGAGCAAGTACCATCGTTAGCAAAGGTAAGCTTCAAGTTGCAAGTATAAGACTTGAGGATATCCTTACCCTCAGCATCCTTGCCCACAACTCTCTTGACTGTGAGAGGATAGATAGCCTCTGTAAGGCTCTTGGTAGTAATCTGGCAAACCTCGTCCTTCTCAATGGTTGCGCCCTCACGCTTCTCCTCTGTCGTCTGACCATTCTCAGTAATCTTATCTGTACCACGGCGCAGATAGAATCCAGCCCAAGGGTTCATATACTTCACACAGTAGAGTACATAGTTCTTAGGCAATATCTTCCACGCATCGCTATTGGTCAGCGCAGGAGTTTCACCCTCCTGGAAAGGAGTACCCGTCAAGATCTTGCCAGCACCCTTCTGATCTTTGATGATCAGAGGGATGACATAAGTATTCTTTACAGAGGCAGGATCAGCGAAGAAAGCATCGTTGAGCTTCACCTGTAATCTTCCCTGCAAGTTGCCACCATAAGAGATGGTGTTACCTGCCAAGGTATAATACTCTGCAGGCATAGGCTTTACAGGAGATACGCCATCAGAGAAATAGAGGTTGTCGCAAAGCGAATTATCTACAGCCACATCCAGTGTGATGTCCTTACCATTGTAGGCACCACCCATGGTAGACACGATGTTGATAATATGCTCGTTGTCCTTGGTATTGTCACGAGTCTCGTCATTGCCCAACACCAATACACGCTCCACGTTTTGGTGGGCGAAGTAGACTGATGTGCCACCCTCATAGTCGTCAAACTCAGGCGTGCCGTTCTCACAAGAGCCAAAAGTCAGAGCCAAGGCTCCGAGTGCAGCCATTGAGAAATATTTATTCATCTTCATAGTTTTCATCATTATAAAATGTTAGTCGTTTGTAATTTTCCATCCTGCATTCTGCTTCAGCTGATCCCACTTGAGGATTTCAGTCTGTGGCACAGGACCGTAATACATATAGTCGTCGTATTTTCTTTCCTCTACAGTGATATCCTTGAACTGTGGAATACCAGCCTCTGTAGAAATCTCCACGCCATGAACAGCCTCATTGATAGGAGCCTTCCAGCGGCGGAGGTCATTGAAGCGCTTGTTCTCGAAGCAGAGCTCAATACGACGCTCATTGCGAATCAACTCACGCATTTTAGCCTGGTCGTTAGCGCACTCATCAAGATAAGAATCATCTGTGATGCCTGCACGATGACGGATAGCCTTGATCACATCGTATGCAGAATAAGCATGTGTGCCATTGCCCTTAGGTCCCCAAGCCTCATTGGCAGCCTCAGCATAATCCAAGAAGATCTCGGTATAGCGGATATACACAGGATAGTGATACTGTGCGTTCTTGGCATTTTTATCAGGATTACAATCCTCACGAAGAAGCTTCTTCATATAGTAACCAGTACGTGTAGAGTTACCGGTCTTATTCAGTCCATTGTCATTGTTGGCAGTGGTGATGTCGGTATTGATGATTGCACTCTTATACTTGCAGCCATTATAGATAATGTAGAGATCCAAGCGTGGATCACGATTACTATAAGGATCCAAGTCATCATACTCACTGCGCTCATCTGTGATAGGATAACCATTGGCAGCAGGGAAAGCATCCACCAAGTTCTGGGTAGGATTGATACGTCCCTTACCATAGAGAGATGGAGGGAAGTTATCAGCCTCCTGGTTCAAACCGAGGTCCCAATCATCTGCACCATTAGTCTTATTACCACGCCAGATGATTTCCTTAGGACATTCACCAGACTGCAAATTATTAATCTCATTAGTCTGAGCATACCAAGAATTACCAGTTTCAGACAAGCCGCTTACACCACCTATCAAATCGAGCAAGCTGGCTGCATCATCAGCAGCACGCTTATAATCCACATTGGTACCAGCTGCAAAAGCAGGACTGGCTGCCAGCAGAGAAACCTGTGCGCGGATAGCCTTGGCGATACGACCGCTCACACGACCACGCATCAGAGAACCCAATACACGGTTATAGTCCTGAAAGTTGCCCACGCCCATAGCAGTGTACTTTTCTGGCACAGGATCTGACTTGGTCAAATCATTGTAATCCAAAGGCAACAACTGCTCAGCCTGATCCAAGTCGCTATAGATTTGATCCAAGCAAGCCTGGAATGTGGAACGTGGCTGGTTGAAATCAGAAGAAGTATCCTCAGGCTTTGTCAAGTTTGGCACACCTAGAAGCTGTCCATCCTCAGTCCAACCACCATGGTTCATCAAGAGATAATACATATTGAGAGCTCTCAAGGCATAAGCCTCACCCTTACGGCTCTCACAGAACATCTGCTGCGCACCCTTGTCCTTAGCCCAATCTACCTTGTCCACCTCCTGAAGGAAGATGTTCAAGTACTGGATGCTAGCACGACAGCCAGTCCACTTGCTCATAGGGTCATTATTGGCTGCCCAAGAACCAGTAGCCATTTTCAGATAGCTGTTAGACAAATCATTGCTTACAGCATCATCGGTTGCCACATCAGTTACACTCTTGGTATTATAAGGAAGCATGGCATAAGCATAGCCGAGAAGTCCCTGAGCATAAGTAGGCTCTTCGTAAATCTCATCCAAGCTACGGTTGTTTTCCTGTGCAGGCTCAAAGAGATCTGAGCAAGACACCAACGAGAGTGACAATGCAGCTAATATAAATAACTTATTAATTTTCATTTCTGTATACATTTAATAATGATTAGAATGTAGCCTTCACACCTATATTATAATAGCGTGTCTGAGGAGCACTACCTATGTTCATCTCCAATATCTCACGGTTCTTAGAGATAGTGAGCAAGTTGGCACCGCTTACATAAGCAGACAAGCCCTTAACCCAAGTCTTCTGGAAGAGCGTGCTAGGCAGGTCGTAAGTAATCTGAACCTTAGCCAAGCGGAAAGCGTCTGTGCTGTACATCCAGAAGTCTGATGTCTGATAGTTGTTGCTACCAGAGAGTGTGGTAAGACGTGGATAAGTAGCAGTCTCCTTGGTTGCCTCAGTCCAGCGATTGCGAACCACAGCTGAGTACTTGCCGTCACCCTTTACCCACCAGTAAGAATTGTTCTTCAAGCCATAAGCACCGAAGTTGCCAGTACCGAGGGCGAAGAATGTGAAGTTCTTCCACTTAGCAGTGAGGTTTACGCCCAATGTGAATGGTGAGCCATACCAACCGCCCTTGCCCAGGAACACCTGGTCGTAAGAGTCGATCTTGCCATCACCGTTTACATCCACATACTTCATATCGCCAGGCTTCACGTCACTACCCAAGCGGCTCTGGTCTGGAGAGTTCTTGATTTCTTCCTCACTCTGGAAGAAGCCAGCAAACTTATAACCCCAGATGCCATCGAGAGCCTTGCCCTCACGGTTCTGATAGCTCCATGCGTTCATCTCATCACGCTTGGTAGCCTTGGTGTTATAATAAGTACCTGTTACGCCGAGCTGCAAGTCTACATCACCCACCTTCTTATTGAAGTTAGCTGCGAAGTCGAAACCGATGCGGCGGTTGTTGTTGTAGTTGAGCACAGGCATGAACGAAGCCTCTGGATAGCCTGTGTTCAAGTGAGAAGGATAGAACGTTGGAGTAGAAATCAGATAACCCTCCATCGAGTTAACGAAGAAGCTAGCATCCAATGTTACCATCTGCTGCCACAAGGAAGTCTTGAAGTTGACAGAAAGTTCCTTACGCTTGATGAAGTCGAGATCCTTGTTGGCAGAACGCTTAGAGAATGTGTACTTGCCAGCAGAACCATCATACCATCCATAACCATCAGCTGTCTGCCAGTTGGTGTCATAGAGATAGTATCTGTTGCCTTTTACTGCCAAGTCAATATCCTCGTTGATGATGCTACCAGATACACTGATCATCATATCGTCTACCACCTTGCTGTTCTTCAAGAAGTTCTCGTTCTTGAGTCTCCAACCCAAAGAGAGTGAAGGAGAGAAGCCTACACGATGACCTGGAGCCAACTGTGCAGAGTGGATAGCTGCCAAGCCGAAGTCTGCATAATAGGTCTTGGCGTAATCATAAGATGCATCCAAGGCAAGATTAGCACTTGATGTCTTGTGATACTCACCTGACTTAGACTGCTGATAGCCAGAGGCAATCAACATCGCAGAGAGGTTATGTACCTTATTAAATGTATTGGCGTAATTGAACTGAGCAGAGAAGAGCATGGTCTGATTGTCCACACTATTAGCGATGTTCTGTACACCAGACTTCTTATCCTCACCTTCCTTCTTCAAAGCTACGATCATATCCTTGCCGTCGATGTTTGACCATGTTGGGATATAGATGGCATAGCTATTATTGAAAGATGTGGTGTAAGAGGTAGCATAGTCTACTGCGAAACGAGTCTCGAAAGACAAGCCCTGCAACAACTTGTGCAGATTGATGTTAACACCTGTATCAAACTGGAACTGGCGGCTAGTATACTTGCTCTTACCAGCAGCATAGTAATCTGCGAAGATGTTAGAAGAGTTAGCCTGTGTACCAGCCAAGAAGTACTTGCCATCCACCAGCTTAGCCACACTCATCAAGTCCCAAGCAGCTTTGGCATTAGGAGCTATCATGTCTGTAGAGATCAATGGGCTAGCATTCTGTGGGAAGTTAGGACGCCAAGTAGCAGCTGCATTCCAATAATCACCAATAGCAGAATGTGAATCATAGAATGTGGCATTGGAGTTGACCCAAGCCTTGATGTCATCTGTGATGTTGACATCTACATTACCACGTACACTGAAACGCTGAGTGTTATTGTTCTTAGCCTCACCAAACTTCAGGAAGTCGCCCTGGCGATAATAGTTGATGTTGCTATAGAAGTGAGCACGCTTACCACCACCACTAATCTCAGCAGTAGCCTCGTAGCGACTATTCATCTTGCGAAGATAGTCAGAAGAGTACATATCGAGATTAGGATAACGATATGGGTTGGTGCCCAAGCCATGATTGTAGATATCCTCAGCAGAGTAGAGAGGAGTCAAACCGTCATTGGCACGAGCCTCGTTGTAGAGAGTCATATACTCAGCAGAGCCCAGATACTCAGGGAATGACTTAGCCACATTGAGACCAGCGTTAGCCTGCACCTCAACCTTCAAGCCATCGTTCTTGCCACGCTTGGTGGTGATGAGCACAGCACCCTTAGCTGCCTTGCTACCATAGAGCACTACAGCTTGCGCACCCTTGAGGAATGTAATCTGGTCAATCTCGCTAGGCATCACGTTGGTTGCCTCACGAGGCACACCATCTACCAATACCAAGTATCCTGCATTGTCAGCATCCATGCCCCAGAGAGAGTTGCCATTCCAACCACCCACGTAGCCCTGCATGTTGTCAAGGCTATAAGTGTGGTAGTTTTTCTTCATCAATCCCTCTACATCGACTACCGAAACGCCGCCCAAGATGTCACCCTTGGCTACCTTGCGATAAGCCACATTGACCATCTCCTTGTCGGCAGCAACGGTATCGGTTTCGTTCTCAGCAGCAGTTTTGGCATCGGCAGCCATAGGAGCCAATGACACAAGACCTGCCAACAGGAACTTTGAATTATATGATTTGAATTTTGAATTCATACTATCATTCTTATTTTAGTATTACTATATAATGTTATTTTACCAACCAGGATTCTGACTAAGCTCTTGATAGAGATAAACATCCTTGATAGGCAATGGGAACCAATAGTGCTTGGCTGTGAAGTGACGAGTCAAGATCTCTTCCTGGTGGAAGTTAGCCACCTGAGCATCAGCTGGGTCATTATCCTTGTAGAAATCGGCACTCTCCACACGGTCAAACTCATCAGAGTACTTTACATTGTAAGGAGCCTCGGTCAGGAGCAACCAGCGCTGCAAGTCGTTGAAACGGAAGCCCTCGAAAGCAAGTTCCACCTCACGCTCACGGCGAACCTCGTCCATGAACTTATGTGCATCAGCTACATACTCTGGAGCTACATGACCAGCGCCACAACGATCACGAAGGGTATTGATGGCATCCTCAGCAGTCTTGCTAAAGTTAGTAGCCTTGCCAGAAGCACCACCAAACGCAGCACAAGCCTCAGCATACATCAGATAGATGTCAGCCAGACGCATATATGGCAAGTAACAGTGGAATGCTGAACCCCAATCGTAGTCGCGATCCACCTCATTACATGTATGAGGCACCAACTTCTGAATGAAGTAACCTGTACGGCTGGCATTAGCCACTGGACGCATATTGCCACCTGTATACAACTGGCAGTACTGCAAGTTAGCCCACTGACCAGGAGTACCATTCAGATACTTGAATCCATCAAACACGATGTCGTGATAGAAGCGTGGGTCACGGTTCTTATATGGATGAGTAGGATCGAAACCACCTGCTGTGTTAGGAACCAACTTGCCATTCTCTACGATGTAAGCTGGCTCACCATTAGCCATACCGTAAGCAGCTATCAAGTTAGCTGTAGGCTGGTGAATCACATTGTCATGTCCAACCACTTTGTCAACCTTAGGACCAAACACCTTAGAGGTATTCCAGTTAGAGCCGTTGAAGTCTGAAGATGGACCACGGAAGATAGCCTCAATAGATCCAGGCATTTTCCAGTTCTGCTTCTTGGTATAGAAGATATCAGAGAAGCAAGAGGTAGCATCGGCAGAACGCTCATGATTGTAGATGTCCTTATAGTTGAACTCAGCCAACCCATACTGTGTCTGGCCACCCTCAACCAATGTGAGCAACTCACCGAAGACCTCAGCTGCCTTCTTGGCAAACTCCTCATCATAGTCGTATGTCTTGCCATTCTTGCTAGCTCCTACCTGTGCGCCATCCTTCATCAATGGGCTGGCAGCCCAGAGATAAGTCTTGCCCAGATAACCGAGTGCCATGATCTTGTTGATACGAAGGTCGTTCTTGCCCTGTGTGGCAGCACCATCATACTCATTGTCCCAGTTGATAGGCAACAGATCGGCAGCCTTGCGATAATCAGCAGCAGCCTTCTCTGCACACTCCTGATAAGAGAGACGAGGCAAATTGAGCTCTGAATTGAGATCCAAATAGGTATCAATGTATGGCAAACCACCAAAGTACTGCATCAACTCAGTGTGCCACCATGCACGGAAGAAGTAAAGCTGACCAGCAATGAGGTCTTTCTCTGCCTTGCTAGCTACCAACTTATCGAGATTAGCCAAGCCCTGGTTGGCCTTACGGATGCAATACCAAGCATGTGGCCAAAGTGAGTGGCTGAACTTATCTGTAGATGTAGGGCTGCTGCCATTCTTGTAAAGCCAGTTACCAGTGGTCTGCCAAGCACGGAAGTTGCCCAAGTCTACCTGGTGTGTCATACGGCCATCAGCCTCTGGGTTGAAGATTTCATCATCACCCCAGTTCCAAGAAGGACACCAGTTACATTTTTCCTTATCAGGGATACAGTTGTAAATCTCCTCTACGTAACCCTGGAAGTTACGGAAGTTTACAAATGCGTCATTTTCTGAGACTGTAGAATCGGCCTCCTTGTCAAGATAGTCCTGGCAAGAGTTGAGCGAGGTGCCGATAGCCAGTGAGACGCATCCCATCAACAAAAAATTCTTTATCTTATTTTTCATTTGAATGTTCATTTTAATATTACAATGAGAATTTAACACCTAAGTTGAAGCGGCGTACTGTAGGATATGCTCCCAGGAAACCGCCACCACCGAGGTTAGCCTCACGGTCATCAGGCATACGAGTCCAGAGCCAGAGGTTGTTACCATTCAAGTATACCTTGAGGTAGTTCATACCGAGAGCCTTGATCCATCCCTTGGTCCAAGTATAAGCAATCTCTACGTTCTTCAGACGGATGTATGAACCATCATAGAGGAACTGAGTACCATTGCTGTAATCAGACTGGGTTGCACCCCAACGAGGAATGATAGATTCTGGAGAAGACTCATTCTTGTCCCACCAAGTACCAGTGTCATAAACATTGTCCAACTTATTACCGAAGCTTGTCAAGGTTACGTCACGAGTTACATTGGTTACACCATAGAACTGAGCGAAAGCAGAGAAACCCTTATACTCGATACCGATAGTGGCATTGTATGTATTCTGAGGGTTTGAGCTATAACCTACTGGAGCTGAATCCTTGCTATCTACCACACCATCACCGTTGAAGTCTACGATGTAGTAATCGCCTACCAAGCGGTGGTTGTCGTTAGACTCATGAGCTGGAGAACCAATCAAGTCATCGATGTCGTTGATAAAGCCACGATCAATGTATGAGTGATACTGCCCCATAGAGTAGCCTGCCTCCTTCTGATAGTTAGGAGTGAGCTGAGCGTCATCCTTCAAGAGCACCTTGTTCTTGGCATGGGTCATATTGAAGTTACCCCAGAGGCGGATGCCATTGGCAAATTTCTTGTTGAGCTTCAACTCCAACTCGTAACCACTGGTACGAACCTTACCCTTATTGATAGTAGGAGCTGTAGTACCAAAGTAAGATGGGATGGAGCGGTTATCACCAAAGATCAAAATGTCGTTACGACGGTCGCAGAAGAAATCGAGCGAACCGGTAATCAAACCACCCAAGAAACCATAGTCGACACCGAAGTTGGTCTTCTTCACAGTCTCCCACTTCACATCTTTATTACCCAATGTGTTCTGGCGATACCATGTGTAGATACTCTTGGTATGGTCAAGATCCATCACTGTGTTGCCTCCGTATGCCCACTGACTCATATAAAGCCAACGACGAGTAGAGTCGAATGGATCAGGACCAAGATTGTCATCACCAATCTCACCGTAAGATGCACGGAACTTCAACATATCAATGATGTGCTTGTCACGAAGATTCTTCATAAAGTTCTCCTCAGTGATGGTCCAACCGATAGCTCCAGAATTGAAGAAGGCGAAGCGATTGTCCTTGCTAAACTTTTCTGATCCGTTGTAAGCACCGTTATACTCGATGTTGTAACGACCAGCATAGCTATAAGTAGCACGGAACGCCCAGTCCTCACGGTATGTAGGCATCACACTACCACGTGCATTCTCCTGACGAGAGAACAAGCCCATGGCTGTAACATCATGCTGTCCGAACTTGCGAGCCCAGTTGAGCTGCAACTGATAGTAAAGATTGCGAACAGTCTGGTTGTTATTAACCGAACCACCAGAAGTACTCCAGTTAACGCCCTGTTTCCAGTCGAACTTATTGTTTGACTCATATACCTGACCATATGTTATATTGCCAGTCTCTGGATCAATATACTTGGTCTGAGCAGTATTGTTCAAGTCATTGATACCACGGCTCGTCTCAACAAATACGTTGTCCCAAGAAACGGTACCACGCAAGTTCAAGCCCTTGGTGATGAAGTCGAGTTTCTGCTCCAAGGTAAAGTCGGTATTGATACGAGTAGTAGTAGCCTGCGCTGTACCACCGATGGCGAGGTTCTGAGCAGAGTTACTTACGTTAGACGCATTTGGATAATAACCCCAAGAGCCATCGCTATACTGAGGCAAGAATACATCTGGAGCGATGTTATAAGCACCAGCCCACTGCTGTCCTATCTGCCACTCGCTATTGCTCATGTTGCTCCAAGGAGCCTTGCGCACACCATTAGAACCAGATACATTTACCTTTAATGTCGTAGTTCTAGTGATAGAGAAGTCCAAGTTACTGCGCACATTGATACGATTGTATCCATAGCCAGAGTTATAGTTACGTCCGTTATCATACTCACGGAAGAGGTCACCCTCGTGTACAAAGTCGGCAGAAGCAAAATACTTCACGAAGCTTGTACCACCGCTCACATTGACATTGGCATTATATGACATGGCGCTCTTCTTGAAGAGGGCATCCTGCCAATCCACGTTAGCATAACGTTCGCGTTGCTCTTGTGTGGTCTGGTTACGATAGTTCTCAATGAATGATTGAGGACGGATGTAAGACCAAGATTCAGGAGAAACGCCCAACTCATGCTCCACTGCCCTGTTGCGGAACATCAAGGCATCGTATGAATCATACTTGTTAGGCAACTTAGAAGGAGCCTTCAATGTAGCATTGAAGCCCACATCAATCTTAGCCTTGCCTTCCTTACCACGCTTGGTAGTAATCAAGATGACACCATTGGCACCCTTCACACCATAAACGGCAGTGGCAGATGCATCCTTCAATACAGAGATGCTCTCTACAGAACCAATGTCTACACTACTCATAGGACGCTCGATACCATCGACCAGGACGAGAGGGTCACTGTTGTTCCAAGAACTAGCACCACGAATGATGATCTGTGGCTCCTCCTCACCAGGCATACCATTGCCCTGAACAGTTACCACACCAGGAAGGTTACCAGTTAAGGCAGCACCAATGTCGCTGACACCGGCAGCACGTTCCAGCACCTCACCTGTGGTCTGTGCAATAGAACCTACGACAGATGCCTTCTTCTGCTGACCATAACCTACGACTACGACTTCGCCGATAGCGTTGTCATCTTCCAATGAGAGTTTGAACTCTCTCTTCTTACCGATTTTCACTTCCTTGGTCTTCATACCTACGTAGGTAAATACGAGAGAAGAGTTTTCAGAAGGCACATCGATGCTGAAGTTACCGTCAAAGTCGGTGACCGCACCGACGCTGGCATTACCTTTTACTTTTACAGTGGCACCTATCAGAGGTTCACCTGTACCGTCAACAAGATTACCCTTGACATGGATTTTCTGGGCTTGAACATTCAAGCTGCAGAAAGCCCCCACCAAGCATAAGGCTGCTGTCCGTTTCATTGTTAACACTTGTTCAATCATGT
>ERZ1035044.146-NODE-146-length-17931-cov-7.145558_pt1 | contig 17931 bp, 7 predicted proteins | sample MGYA00520588_ERZ1035044 | MGnify/ENA primary metagenome ERZ1035044 (study PRJEB33766, sample SAMN09781698) | gut metagenome | biome: gut microbiome | host: Homo sapiens | place: Madagascar | study: EMG produced TPA metagenomics assembly of the PRJNA485056 data set...
ATTTTCTTTTTCTATAAGATTTTGTGCAAAGTTACGACATTTTTGCTTACCGCATGCAGATAGTGAGCGAAAAAGTACGAAAACGATTACGTATACCTTGCCGATAGAACAAAAAGAAAGACCGCATCCGTCGGGAAACATCTCCCTAGGATACGGTCTTAAACCTAATGATTAACGTATGTCCTGATAGGTTTTGTTATCAACATAATGACTTTGATTAGTAACCAGGATTCTGGTCAGCTAATGACAAATTATCGTTGGCATCAATTGCAGCCTGTGGGATAGGGCGAAGAAGCTTCTTGCCGATATACTGGGCAGCCTTGTCTCCCATCTCATGGTTATACTTGGTGCAACGCTCTACCAGAGTCTGGGTTCTGCGAAGATCCATCCAACGAGCCTCATTACCGAAGTTCTCGCAGGCATTCTCATCAAGAATGTTGTCGATGGTAACTGTTCCTGTAAGTGCAGGGAGACCAGCGCGCTGGTGAACCTCATTGAGTCGTGCCAATGCCTTAGGGTTATCGCCAGCCTTCAGATAAGCCTCGGCTGCTACGAGATACATCTCTGGCAATGTGATGATGTGGATATCGCGATAGCAGGTGTTCTTCTCTGTCTTAGCAGTCTTGCTGTCGTCAAACTTCTTGCAAGGACTTGAACCATATACCAGCTGCTGGTTGTCGTAATATTCCATATCTTGGCCATCCATATTCTGCGCCTCTTTGGTCTGTGAATCCATCGGAATGCGATAGGTGTTTGCTCTGTTTGCAGGATCTATAGCCTTCCATGCTTCAAAATCGGCATCTGTTTCATACCATGCAGAATAGTAGCGGGTTACTGGCTTACCTACCAGACTCTCACCATTCTTATACCAGGTCCAGTAACCGGTGCCTGCTGCATTGCCCTTGTTAATGTCCGGCAACTCTTTCATGAAGGTAGCATCGTAACGCTGGTCTCCCTTCTTGAAGCAATGCAGGGCATAGAGGGTTGGCACATAGCTGGAGGTTGTAGCCTTGATGTTATCTTCGTTTCCACCCAGATAGTTGCAGTAGTAACCGCTCCATTCTGTTCCGCCTGATGTCGTGTTGTTGGCTGTAGCCAGGTCGTACTCCACATCCCAAAGGAATTCTTCGTTGTCATCGCCCGATCCGTCTGCCTTCCAGAGTTTGGCATATGGGGTAGTCAGTCTTCTGCCTGCTATCACCTCATCGGCAAGAGCAGCAGCCTTAGAGAAGTATTCCTGCTTGTTGAGGTCCCATGCTGCAGAAAGGTAGGTCTTTGCAAGAATAGCCTTGGCTGTTTCCTGGCTGATTCTGCCGCCACCCTTGGTAGCTGTAGAAGCCTGGAGCACATTCTTGCTGATAACATCTTCGAGCTCGCTGATGATATAGGCGTATACATCTTCAGCAGAAGACTTAGGATATCCTGTACCTGCAGTGGTAAGGAAGTCCTTCATGATAGGCACACCACCGAAGTTGTTTACCAGGAGATAATACTCGTAGGCTGCCAAAACACGGGCTTCGCCTACAAGCTGACCCTTAGTCTTGTCATCAATTTGTGCTGTCTGTGCATAATATGACACAGAGTTGGCTGCACGGATACCTGCATAGAGGTAAGTATAGAGATTCTTGATGTCCGTATTTTCTGGAGTCAGAGTCTCGTAAGTGTTCAAAGGCTCGTTCATCTTGTTACGGGCATCGGCATACATATCTGTACCTGCTGAAAAACAGCTTGTGAACAGAGGAGCTGCATAAACGTTTTGCAGATGCTGATAGGCATCATTGACGAGGCTATTGAAGCCTTCTTTTGTAGCAAATGTCTGTTTATCAGTTACATTCGACTTGTTGCTAGCATCCAGGAAGTCGCTGCAACTTGTCATGGTTCCCATGCAGCACGCCGCCAATGCTACGCTATATAATATCTTTTTCATAATTGTTTACTTCATTTAATGAGATTAGAACTTAAGATTTACACCAAACTGATAGGTTACAGATGATGGACCGCCATTCTGCAGATTCTCTGATGCCCACTCAGGGTCGAAGCCCTTATAGTTGGTGAAGCAGAATGGGTTCAGAATGTTTACATAAACACGGAGGTTTCTGATACCAGCCTTGTTCACTACGTTCTTTGGCAAGGTGTAACCCAGGGTGATGTTCTTAACCTTGGTGAAAGAGGTCTTCTGATACTGGAAGCCTTCGCCCTTGGCTGAACCCTTGTCGCCGAAGTAGCCACCGAAAGTATTATCGCTGTTGTTTGGATAAGGATACTTTCCGTAGTGGGTTTCTGTGGCGGTTGTAATCTCACCTGTTGCATGGTCGATGATAGGTGCTCCCTTTGGTATGTAGTAATCTAACTTCATGTGGGCATTACCACGGTCGCTATACTTCATGTACTTCTCGTGGAAATAGCTGCGTGACCAGAATCCGCTCTTGGTATAGAACATGATAGAGAAGTCGAAGCCCTTGAAGTAAACATTGGTAGAGAAACTACCGGTCCAGCGAGGGTCTGTACAACCATAAATCTGCTTATCGTTGTCGTCAATCTTACCGTCATCGTTCCAATCGTTAACGGCTACCTGACCTTCATACCATTTATATTTAGTGCCATACTTCTCATAGAATTCCTTCAGGGTATAGTGCTTGTCACCATTCATGGTGTGCATGGTTACACCCTTGTCGGTGATGACATCGGTATGGGTATAGTCACGGAGTACGTTCAGAGGCTCGCCGATAAACCAGTTGTTGGCTACCTCATCAACCTTACCATTACTCAACTCCTTAATCTTGTTCCAGTTGCGGGCGAAGTTTACGTTCGCACTCCAGGAGAAGTCTTTCTTGTTGATGATGTTAAAGTTCAAACCGAGTTCAATACCTCTGTTCTGGACAGAACCTACATTGAAGGTTGAAGTTTTCTCACCGGTTTCGATTGGCACTGAACGAGACATAATCTGACCATCAGAAAGACGGTTGTAGAAGTCGGCTGTTACATTGATGCGGTTCTTCAGGAAACTCAGGTCGAGACCGAGGTCAAACTCCTTTACTTTCTCCCAGATGAGTTCTGTATTTATCAATCCGTTAGGATGATAACCCTGTACCTCTTTGCCGTCAATAGTTACATATGTTGGACCTGTAGCTGAAGCGATAGTTACATAGTCACCTACATTGTTGTTACCGGTAACACCGTATGAAAGACGGAGTTTAGCATTGTCCAACCAGTTGCTGAACTGCTTCATCCATGCTTCATCCGAGAAACGCCATGCAGCAGCTACAGAAGGGAACCATCCCCAGCGGTTGCCGTCTGCGAATCGGGAACTACCATCGGTACGGAGTGTAGCTGTAGCCATGTAGCGACCCTTGTAGGAATAGTTGGCACGAAAAGCGAATGACTCCAGTGATGACTCTGTATAGTCGCTTGAGAGTATCTTGTCGCCGCTGGCTGTTCCCAGGTTGTGGAATGTCGTGTGGTCGCTGGCGATACCCTTGCCCTCTTCATACTGGTATTCTGTGTTGCTCTTGTAGAGTGAGAACAATGCCATGGCACCAACAGTGTGGTCGCCAAATGTACGGTTGTAGTCAAACTGGTTGTCCCAAGTCCAGTCTACACGGGTTGTATTGGCAACAGAACCGAAGTTGGTCTTGTTTTTCTGGTAGTAAGTAGAACCTACATCATTACCCTCGTTCAGACCTGTTGCATAGAAGATGCCCTGGCGCTTGTGAGAGTAGTTAGGAGAGAAGGTGGTTGTAAACTTCAATCCCTTGATGATGTTGGCACGCAGGTAGAAGTTACCCATCAGTCGGTACATCTTGGTCTCGTTGGTATAGTTACCATCATTCAAATCGATGAGCGGGTTGTATGTAGATGTAAACTGTGCGTCAGATTCAAAGGCAGCCTTTGCTCCCGGGTTAGGAATCAGGTTGCCATCTGCATCTGTAGGAGATACGAATGGGTTGAAATAGAATGCATTCACGTATGGAGAATAAGTGGCATCGGTACATACATCCTGGGTGCGGCTCATTGACATGTTGGCAGAGAAACCTGCTTCAAAAATCTTGGAGAGCTTGGCATCCATAGATCCCTTGAAGTTGAAACGCTCGTAGTCGTTGCCCTTGAATACGTTCTCTTCTCCCTGATAACCCATACCTACACGGTAGTTGACCTTGTCTGTTGCACCGGCAGCACTGATAAAGTGGTTCTGCTGGGCAGCAGTACGGGTTACCATCTTCTTCCAGTCGTAACCGTCGAAACTTGGATTCATCATCAGTTCATAAAGTTTGGAATCTTTATAGCTGGTTGCTCCCTTGCGGGCAAGGAAGGCTGAATTCAAGTCGGTATCCTTGATGATATAATGTGGATGTCCTTCGGCATCAACACCCTTGCGGCTAGAGCCATCGTAGCTCTTACCATCGAGCGTGGTATATCTGGAAAAACGATAATCCATAAACTCGTTGGCATCCATAAACTCAGGCATGCGCGCCGTCTTCTTGATACCATAATATCCGTCATAAGAGATAGTTGCCTTTTGTGCCTTGTCTGCACCCTTGCTGCCCTTGGTGGTAATCATGATGACACCGGCAGAGGCACGGGAACCATAGATGGCGGTAGAAGAAGCATCCTTCAATACGTCGATGCGGTCGATATCGTCAGGGTTCAGGAAGTCCATGTTGTCGCAAACCACACCATCAATTACATACAATGGCTGAGCCTGCTTGTTGATGGAAGCCTGTCCACGAACCTGGATATTGAAGCCTGCACCTGCACGGCTACCAGACTGGGTGATGTTAACACCAGGAACAGAACCCTGCAGAGACTCTGCAAGATTGGTAGTACCGCGAGCGGCAATCTTTTCTGAGTTGACAGATGCGATAGAACCGGTTACGTCGCGTTTGCGCATAGTACCGTAACCAACGACAACGACCTCATCCAGAGCTGCATTGTCATCTTCAAGTACGATGTTCCATGTTTTCTGACTTCCTACTTTCACTTTCTTAGGCTTGCAGCCAATGTAGCTGAAAGTCAAGACCGCATTAGGGTCAGCGTTCTGGATGGTAAACTTACCGTCAAGGTCGGTGATACCACCAGCCTTACCATTCTGGTCAGTAATGGTTACACCAATCATTGGTTCGCCATTAGCATCCTTAACGGTACCTTGGATTGTTTTCTGCGCAAAAGCGAGGAAACAAACCGAACTCAAGGTCAGTGCCATGCTGGCACGTTTCAGTTGTTGATACATAACGATGTTTGTTTTGTAGGTTATTATTAATCTTGTTAAGTTTCTCTGGTCTAATTGAACTTACTAGCGATTAGTTGTTGTCGTGTTTGATTCTCAATAGATCATAAGGAATCTTCGATTTTTGGTTATAATCTTAGATTTCTGCTACAAAAGTAACAAAAATTATTTAATGGCGAATAAAATTAATGAAAAATCTAACGTAAACGTTTTCACTAGTGTTTCTTCTACAATATTGCCTTTAATTGTGTAATTCAGGCTTGCAAGTGAGGCTTATTTGATGGGGCAGGAGGTAGCCGGAATTACGTCGCGACGTATCTGTTGCTGCGTCGCGACGCACCGGTTATTACGTCGGGACGCAGCAAATGCTACGTCGTGACGTAATTTCAGCAGCCTCCAGGCAAGCGGAGCCGCTTACCAGGGGGCGTGGTAATAGGTGACAATAAGTGACAATAAAAATACCGCTTATTGCCACCCGTTATACGTTCATTATCAGATAGTTATATCGCGAGTGGCAGATGTGACAATAAAATCGAAGAAAAAACTCCTACAGAAGTCTTTCACCACAAGAAAATAAGTTAGAAATAGCATAAAGAGGGTTGACTAATCATTTATTTTTAAAAAGTCAGAGGTTTTTAGCCTTGGTTTTATAAAAAAGTCAGAGGTTTCTGCTGGCTCGAAGATATTACTGCGCTGGCTCGAAGATATGACTGCGCTGACTTGAAGATTCGACTGCGTTGGCTTGAAGAGGTGTATTGGTAGCTCGAATGAGGCACTTTATTTGATAAAATGAAGTGGCTGCGTTGGCAGAATGAAGTGGCTGCGTTGGCTGAACGAAGTGGCTGCGTTGGCAGAATGAAGTGGCTGTGTTGGCTGAACGAAGCGGTTGCGTTGGCTGAACGAAGCGGCTGAGTTGGCTGAATGAAGTGGCTGAGTTGGCTGAATGAAGTGGCTGAGTTGGCTGAATGAAGTGGCTGAGTTGGCTGAATACGTGCCGCAAGTCCGCTAGGCGTTCCGCCGGATTTGCAATCCGGCGTAAGAAAGGTTCGACCGCTTTTTTCGGGGATTTGCAATCTCCAGTACCAGGCTCTCATCAGAGAAACATTCTCGCTTGAGGCGGATTGCAAATCCGCGAAAAAAGCGGTCGAGCCTTTTTTGTCTGCGGATTGCAAATCCGCAGGAACGCCTACGGACCATAACGCCTAGCAGACTTGCTAGCTTGCATTTATGCTTTTAAACAGAACAAGAGGGTGTTTCATGAATCGATGACACACCCTCTTGTTCGTATTGTGTTATTGTTTCAATTTTTTTATCTCTTCGACAGATAAGTCAGTGGATTTTGCTATGATGTCTATTGGAGTATTGTATGCCAATAGGTTCAAAGCAATCTTTTTGCTGTTTTTTTTCTTCCCTTCTTCGTATCCTATTTTATATCCTTCTTCGTATCCTATTTTATATCCTTCTTCGTATCCTTTTTTATATCCTTCTTCGTATCCTTTTTTATAACCTTTCTCTTCAGCATGCTTATATACCGCATAATTTTCCCACATGACCATCATGCTGTTATCATATTTCTCCTGTTCCTCTTTGGGCAGGCTCTTGGAGTCGGCAATTTCTGCCAATCTCTTGAATATCTTATGTTGAGCCTCGAAAGGCATTTGTTCCAAAGTCTCCATATGCTTCAAATTATAAATCCAACAATCTAAAAAAGTAGTACACTCTTCCTTAGGTACTATCGCTGCAAAGATACGCTTTTCTTTCGGAACTTCCAAGAAATTAACAAAAAAAGTTTTTGGTGAGTGGTAAGGGAGAGGGAGAGAAACAAAAAAAAGTGCAATGCCCCCATCGGGCATTGCACTTTCTTAAAATATAGTTTGATTGAATTTATTTAATCCAACGTGGGTCACCTGCCTTTTCTTTCTCCAAGATAGAGTTCTTGAGATAGAATTCGCCATTGGCTGCATTTTTGAACGCAGAACCAGATGCTACTTCAAGTTTGTTAACTTCAAAAGAGTTTTTGTAGAAACTGAAGTCTGTGGTCTGGTATGTAGCTGTTGCATCAGGTTTTACTACACCATTTTTGCCAGCTTCCACATCCCAAGCTTGGATACCTCTAGCATTTGGATTAGCTGTCTTTGCAAGGATAGTCTTATTCATCTTCATTGTAACTCCTTGTTTTGCATCTTTTGCATTGAGGAAATAGCCATCTGCGCCAACCACATTGTAGAATGTACATGCATTAATGTCTATGGTTGTTGAAGATTTCGCCTTTGATAAATCGAAGACGCTACTCTTTCCAAGACTGATGTTTGAGAATGTAGAGTTAACAAACTTGATGTTGTTAATCTTGTCCATACCCTTGTTCATACAAATAAATGCATAACCACCTGTACCATGATTGTTTGAAATACAATTGTCAATGATAAGCAGGTTTACTGATTGACCAGAAGAAGCCTTGAAGTTAACAAGTGCTCTTTCCATGTTGCTGATGTTGCATTCTGTGAATCCCAAAGAATCGATATCACAAGCTTTATCTTCATTAATGAAATATTGACAGCCTGAAATGCCTTCATCTGTATTCTGAAGTCCATCAATATTTACGTGTTCAAAGCTGATGTAACCATGATTTCCTGCTACAGATACAGCCTTCTTTACATTCAGTGTTGCCTTTTCACCAGCTCTACCGAAGAATGAGATGGAAACACCTTCTGGGATGCTGATAGCCTTTTCTTCTGTACCCAAGTCGATAGTCTTGCCAGCAGGAATACCTACTGTGATAGATACAGTAGCTGCACCTTCCATCTTCTCGAATGCCTTAGTAGCCCACTCTTCGACGTCTTCATTTGTGATGACTGAACAATCTTCATTCAGTTTAACAGTGTAGTCCGCAGAAGGTAATCCCTTGGCAGTCTTCACCGTCTTGGAACCACGAACTTTCTCACCATCGAGTAAGCTAAATGTATATGAACGATTTGAGTTCAAACCTGTTATCTTATACTCACCAGCTTCGCGGTCTGCATCTGTCAGAGCGATGTCCTCAGTCTGGATTTCTCCCTCGCTATCCTTATAAGTATAGCGAAGAGTGGTTACGTTAGAACCTGGAATCCATGTCAAACGGATATTATCGTCCAAGCGGTCTTTCTCCAAAACATCGTGAAGGATACCTGGAGTACGGAAAGAGTCGCCATCCTTATAATATACCCATTTTGATTCTGGCTTGGTTGAAGACATCGCTTTTACACGCATGTAGTACTTGGTGTATTCTTCCAAGTTGTTGATGTCAACAGGAGCTGATGTGATGCTCTTGTCTTCACCGAAGACTCTTGCGTTCTCACCTCCCATAGGTACGTCATCATAAAGAGAGTCTGTGCTCAACTCTACGATATAGTATTCTGTGTTCTTGTCATAAGCAGAGAAGTTGACTGCAATCTTGGTTGGTTGGTCGTCATCTGTGTCAACAGACAAAGCAGAACTCTTGACACCAAACAAGCGGTCGTGAGCACTGTCAACATCCCAGTCGTTCTTATCTGTACAAGAAACCATTGGAGTCATGGCCAAGAAGGCCAATGACATTCCAAATATATTCTTTATTTTCATCTTGTTTCTATAATTAACAGTTCGTACTAATCGTTATAGCCATAAGAATTGTACAAATGACCATTTGATGCAGAGATTGTGGTAGATGCAATAGGCATGAGGTATCTGTTTTTAACAGGTACATTGTCACCTACAAGACCACTGCTGATAGAAGGCAGGTTTGTGTTTACCTGAGTATCCTTGCCGCTTGTCAAGCTAGACTTGCCAAAGCTATCTGCACTACCAGTGAAGTCTGATTCAGACTGATCTGCAGCAAGACCATACCAAGTTACACTGCTCATGTCAATCTTGGTCTTTGTATCATCGGTATAGTTGAAGTAAATCTTCTCCTGATACTTCTTGTCAGTCAAGTCCTGGATATAAGTATCCTTGAACTCCTGAATCTTCTGAGCCAAGAGATTCCAGCGAATCAAATCCCATTTGCGGTAGCCTTCACCTGCAAACTCCCAAGCGTTTTCCTGTACGATTGCTTCGAACAGACCTTCCTTGGTCTTTGGGATGTTGTTGATGTAGTGGTTTGCCAAAGCCTTGTCGCTGAAAGCACGGTTGTGTACTTCTGCGAGTGCCTGGAGTGCAGTCATGCCTGCGTCACCATCATAACGACCTGTAGGACCTGCCAACTCGTTCATAACCTCAGCGTACCAAAGCAGAATCTGAGAGTAGCGCATCACGACAGGGTTAATACCTGTGGTGTGCTTAGCTGTTGCCTTCAAGTTGTCAGCCAACCACTTGTCGTTCATCTTGCGAGCATCCCACTTACCGCAGTAAAGACCAAATGGAGCGTTGCCAAGCATGCTCTCTACAGTCTTCTTACCATCCTGTTTAATCTCGAAAGCTGCTACTGTAACGTCACGACGCTGGTCAGCCTTATCGTAAGAGTAGAGGAGAGGTGCTGTCAACTTCAATTTACCAGCAGAGTTACCATAACCATATTCTGTAGTAACGCCATTCAAGCGTACACCAACTGTATAACCCAACTCACCAGTAACGTTGCTACCCATAGGTATCTCGAAGAGATTTTCCTGATAGGTCTTGTCAAGAGTCAGCTGGTTCAAGAGATACCATTCATTTTCGAATGATGGATTCAATTTGTGTGAACCGCTCTTGATGATAGCACTGAGATGCTTGAGTGCAATCTCATAAAGTTCCTTACACTTAGCGGCACCAGGACGCTGTGTAGGGTAGGTCGCGTCTGTGTAAGTTGCTGTCTCGTAGCCTTCCTTCGCTTTTTCGCGGATAGCATATCCTGCACGAGTCAAGGCAATCTGTGCCAAAAGACCATGTGCATAACCCTTGGTTGCATGCTCAGTGGTATAACCATCCTGACCAGCCCAAGGCAGAAGTTCGATGGCTTCATCAAGATTTACCATCAAGCTGTCAAGGATGCTGTCGCGATCCATTTTATAAAGATATGCATTGGAAAGGTCTGATTTTGATGACTCAGCCTTGAAAGGCACGTCACCGAAGAAACGTACCAAGTCGAGATAGCACTGTGCACGGAGAGTTAGTGCCTCACCGAGATAGCGTCCCATTGTTGCTTTGTCTGACTTGCTGCCATTCTGGTATACGTCGCTGTTATTTACGCCATCAACAACGTCGTTTGCGTCTTCGATAACACCATAGAGTGCATCCCAAACGCCAGCAATCTTAGACCATCCTGGATCGGCATTGTAGTTCATATTACCACGCTCACTTGTAGCGTTAGTAGCGTCACTTCCAAGACCATCCACCAACTCAATGTCGCTGTTCAGGTTCCATACGATGGCGAGATCCTGAGAGTATGTACGGTCTTGAGTCAAACCGCCATATATCTTGTTAACTCGTAAGCCTGTGTAGTAGGTAGAACCATATACATTAGAGTTTTCCAACTCAGAAGGCGACTTCTGATCGAGGAAGTCTGAGCAAGAAACCAATGTTGCAGCTCCCAAAGCTACCAAGACTTTTGAAAATATCTTGTTCATGTTCTTTGTTACTTTTTTAGAATGTTACATTAATACCACCTACAAATGTACGGCTCTTAGGGTATGCTGCGTAGTCGATACCTGGAGTCATAGGATTCTTTTTGCTGCTTGTGTCAACTTCAGGGTCGTAACCCTTATAGCTTGTCATGCAAAGCAAGTTGTAGCCAGTGAAGTAGATACGTACGTTGCTGATGAAGATGTTCTTCAACCAAGTCTTTGGCAATGTGTAGCCAATAGTTACGTTCTGCAAACGCAGGAATGAAGCGTCTTCTACTGCATAATCAGTCAACTGCATGGCTGTAACGGCAGCTGGGTTGTAGATGCTCTTGCCTTGGTTCAATTCGTTCAAACGAGCCATAACTTCTTCTGTGCCACCATATGTTGTGATGGTTGAAGTAGAAATCTTACCAAGGTTCAAACCATTGTTAGGATCAATCCATGTGTAACGTTTGTCGAGGGTAAAGTCATCCACAAGGTTGTACTTCTTGTTAGAACCAGAATAGAAGGCGTTAGCCAGCTTGGTTCCGTTTACAATCTTGTTGCCAAGAGAGTAGTTGAAGAACACATTGAAGTCGAAGTTGCCTACGTGACCGTCGAAACCGAAACCACCAGTTGTTGTTGGAACGGTATTGCCAAGACGCTGCTTAATAGGATTACCGTTTTCATCGCACTGTACCTTAGGACCACCAGGATAGTAGGTACCACCGAAGATGTCCTTGCTCTTGTCTTTTACACCATCAGCCAATTCCCACTTGCCCTTGGCATTGAGAACCAAGTCACCTGTGCCTGTAGCTGGATCATATACGGTATAGTAACCATTCATCTTGTAACCCCAGAGCTCACCAAGTCGACCGCCCTGTTCTACACGGAAGTCTTCATACTTAGCGATGGTTGAACCACTCCAGTTGCTGCTCTGCCATGGATTCTCAAGATTCAACTCGTCAATCTTGTTCTTGTTGTAAGAAACATTGAAGTTGAAGTTCAAACCAAACTTCTTCTTGTCTACGATGACAGCATTGAGAGCCAACTCAACACCCTTGTTAGAAGTCTTACCGAAGTTCTGGAACTGGTAGCTATAACCTGTGTTTGATGGAATCAAAGTCTGCATCAAGAGGTCCTTAGTGGTGTTCCAATAGAAATCCAATGTACCGCTGATACGTCCGTTAAAGAAACCATAGTCGATACCGAAGTTACGGGTAACGGTTGTTTCCCACTTCAGGTTAGGGTTATAGAGATAAGTTCCATGCTCCAACATTGAACCACGATTCTCATCAAAGAATGGAGCCTTTGATGTGTTGCTAGCCATAGAGTATACGGTAGAAATCAAACCGGAATTGATACGGTTGTTACCGGCTGTACCGAAACTCAAACGAGCCTTCAAGTTAGAGAGCCACTTAGAAGCACCCTTCAAGAATGATTCGTCAGACATACGCCATGCCAACGCCAAAGATGGGAATACGCCCCACTGGTTGCCGCTGCCAAACTTACTAGAACCATCAGCACGCATAGTGAATGTTGCCAGATACTTATCATTCAGTGTATAATTGATACGACCGAAGTATGAGAGGATATTCTCATCGGCAGCGATAGTTCCTTCGTTTGGAAGGGCTGTACCTGCACCTGTATTTGACAAAACGTCATCAATACCAAAAGATGCTGGGTAAGCAACTGATATGGCATTTCTTGTAGTCTGCTCGCTGCTGCTCCACTCCTGACCCAACAATACGTTGATATGGTCACGGCCTCCGAAAAGTTTGCTGTTATCGTAAGTGATAGTGTTGGCATTGCGCCAGTTCTTTTTGCTTACCTTAGTGAACACGGCTTGTGGCTGACCATTGTAGCCGTACTTAGAGTTGGTTGTTGCATTTGAACCCCAAACCTGATCGGTGTTGTTGTAATCCCAGCGATAACCAAATTCAGAGCGCAAGGTGATATTCTTGAAAGGCTTCCAGTTCAAACCTACGTTGTAGTTCTGCTGGAAACGCTCCTGATACTTATAAGAATCATATATACGCTCAATAGGATTGCGCTCTACGGATGTTGAGTTCTCCTCATCCTCATCGCTATCTGTAAGAGGATATACTGGCCAGAACTTTACGGTATTGGCAACGATAGAGTTGGCTGCGTTGCTCTCATTGGTGTCTGCACCACCATTCAGACCGTCAAGTTTGGTGAATGCCATACGAGCATTAAAGTCGAGTGACAACCACTTATTCAACTTAGCGTTGAGTTTTGCGTTAACGTTGTTCTTAGCATAACCAGAACCAAGCATGATACTCTTCTCGTCGTTATGAGAGAAACCAATGTTATACTTGATATCCTTAGTTCCACCGCTAACGCTTACGTTATACTGCTTTTGGTTACCTGTGCGACCGAAAACTTCGTCTTGATAGTCTGTACCTTCTACAGACTTCCAGATGTCGAGGTCGCTGTAGTTACCATAGTTTGTTGCACCAACTTCGTAAAGAGAGTATGCAAAGTTATAAGGATCAAGAGTCTTGATCAACTTTGTTACCTTCTTGTAGCCAAGAGATGCATTGAAGTTTACTTGGGTCTTGCCCTCAGTTCCGCTCTTGGTTGTTACGATGATAACACCATTAGCACCACGGGCACCATAGATAGCTGTTGAAGAAGCATCCTTCAATACGTCGATGCTCTGAATCTCGCTAGGAGCGATGTCGCTGATTGAGCTAACAGGGAAACCATCTACGATGTAGAGAGGTGAGTTGTCCTGTGAAAGAGAACCACCACCACGCACACGGATCTTCACGTCAGCATCAGGTGAACCTTCAGTGGTGGTGATGTTCACACCTGCCATCTTACCGGTCATCGCCTCGCTCACGTTAGATACAGGAATGTTGGCAATCTGCTTGTCACTGATAGAAGATACAGAACCTGTGAGGTCCTTCTTTCTAACAGTACCATAACCGATTACTACGACATCGTTGAGGGTGGTGTTGTCATCCTCAAGTTTTACATCGATTGATTCTTTACCTGCAACGCTTACTTCCTTAGCTTTCATACCAATGTATGAAATCTTCAGTTTCTTGCTTTTGCCTTTTAAGTTTACTGTGAAGTTACCGTCAATGTCGGTCACGCCACCATTGCCAGCTACACCTACCTCCATGACAGATGCGCCGATGATTGGCTCGCCCGTATTGTCAGTAACAACGCCTTTTACTGTTTGTGCAGATACACTTGTTACTACGAACATCAGTGCGCCCGCCAAAGCAATTTTCTTTTTTCTAAAATTACCAGACATACACTTTAGGTTTAGATAAAACTTATTCTAAATTACTAATTTTCTAATGTTTTTGAAATGTTTTTAAGTAGAATCCCAGTCCTGAGCAGTTGCTTTATCATGGCTGTTCCTCTTGGCTCCCGAAGGCTCCGAGTAGGGCAACCTTGATGCATAGCGTTAGCTAAGTCCTGGTTTTCTTGCTGCAAAATTAGATAAAAAATATGAGAATATAGGTATGTTTGGGGTAAAAAATTACGTAAACGTTTACAGATTTTTGCGTAAATACTCTGTTTTTTACATTTCGACGGTCTGTTTTCTCGTATTCTGTTTCTGCTGTTTCGGGAGTTGAGGGAACAAAAAAGTGCAATATCCAGCACCCTTCTGAATGAGGATGGGGATATTGCACTCCGAATGTTATCTGTCAATCAATTTACTTAATGTCTCTGTTTCTTTACTTTACGATGACCTTGCTTGTCTTCTTGCTGCCATCTGCCAGGGTCTTCACAATGATGTTGATACCCTTCTGAAGGTTTGAGAGCTGGGTGCCGTCGGCTGCATAAATGGCGGTCTTGATGACTGCTGCTGTAGCTGAGGTGATGTTGCGGATGCCGGTGCCCTGACCAACAACTGTAGCTTCGCTCAAACCGCCCATCTCATTGGCTGCACGTACGCTCCATGTTGCAGAGGTGTCATCAACGATATAGCTAGGAGTGATGGTGAAGTCTACTACCTTGCCGTTCTTGCATACTGCCCAGAGAAGCGCGTAGTCGTTCTTGTCCCAAGCGAGGGTTGTGCCGTTCAACTTTACGTTGGTTGGAGCTGAAGCCTGCTCGGTGGCTGCTGTAGGATCCCAGGCATCATCCTGGCCCATTATGTTTTCAACAGTGTAGAACGCAGCTTCCTCTGCTGCGAGGATAGGACTTTCTGCTGTTTCATTGCGACGGTTTACATAATTGTCACCATTCTTTGAGTCGTAGGCATCATAAACTTTCTTTCTGTCCTTGAGGTCAACTGTACTACCTGTTGATGTGGTAGAGTTGTACTCTGCGAAACGCTTAGGATATCCGCCACTCATTTCATCCCATCCTGCTGCTGAAGGGATGGCTTCCATCTTGGTGTCAATGTAGAGCGCGATAGGTGTTCCCTTGCCCCATGGACGACCTAAGGTGTAGTTACCATTCAGGTCTTTTGCTTCAGTAGCATCCTTGATGGTACAGTCTTTGAAGATGTAGCCATACTTCTTTGGTTGAGAAGGAACGGCGAGGTAGCCTCCCTTTTCGCAAATCCAGAGTTCTACATTATTATAATATACGTCACCCTTACCGCAAAGGTAGTCGGTACGACCACGAAGGATTCCGTCTTCGAAGTAGAATTTACCGTTCTGGTTGTTTGATACGTAGGTGTCCTGGTATGCCCAGAGGTTTACGTTCTTGCAGATGGTCTTGTTGCTCTGGTCGTTGAGTACGATGTCGCGACCCTTGTCGTCGCCCATGCTGCTGTACATCTTCAGATCCTGGAAGTAGGTACCCGTAGCTTCCTTCTGCAGGCAGAGTACGTCGCCCTTGCCGATACCTTCCAATACGTTGGCTGGGGTCTTCTTGTTCTCGTTCTTATATTCTGCATTAGGAACGGTGTTGGTCAGAGAGGTGTTGTCCATGCCCTCACCGATAATAGATACGTTTGGTGTATTCATATAAATGGTTGGGTTGGCATAACTCTTACCGTCACCGCCAGTTACCTTGCTGTTTTCGTCAGCAGGAATCTTGTAGTCGCCCTGCTTGATGAAGATGCGGAAACGCTTGCTGGTATCTGTGCGCTTGGCTGCTGCTGCAAGTGCTGCCTTGAAGTCGCCGTCGGTTGGGACGATGAAGTCGTAGAGTGCCTTGGTTACAGCTGGCTTGGTCTTGGTAGTGAAGTTCAGAACGATTGCCTGGTCTGTGGCATTGTCTGTCAGGTCGGCTACCGAGCCTGCAGCGAGTTTGAAGGTATAAGCCGTAGCGTAGTTCAAACCTTTGTATGCAAAGGTGATGGTCTTGCCGGATACGGCTCCTTCAATCTTTTGTGTGCCGAGTGTAGCGGCTGCGTTGCCGGTGAGTTTTACCTTCTCATCAAAAGTCAGTACAATCTTGCCGTTGGCAGATGCGTTGGTTGCACCTTCTGCTGGTACGGTGTTTACGAGTACAGGTGCCTTGCCGTCGTTTACGAGCTGGGCAGTACCTGTGATGTAGATACCTGCTATTGCAATTCCGTCGTTGTTGCCTGTTGCTCCCTTGATAGAAGAAGTTTTGTCGGCAATCCAGCGGATGTATACTTCTGCCTTGTTGTTGGCATCGGATGGGAGAGTAAACTCTCCGTCTGTCCAGGCTTTGGCTCCTGGCATATTGATGGCACCTACTTTGGTCCAGTCGGTTCCGTTGAGAGAGTATTCTACATTATATGTTTCGTATGCGTTATAATTGTAGAGCATGCTGCTCTTTACCTTGATGTCGGTAAAGGCTGTTGCGTTGACCTTGGTCTGCCAGTAGGTCTCACCCAGTGGCTTGGTGCTGACTGTGGTCCAGTTTACTGCAGCATTCTTTCCTTCGTAGCCGCCTGCGCTGTTGCTCTTGTCGAGCCAACTGTATGCGTTTCCGTCAGCATCACGCAAGATGAGCTGGTCTGCATCGTTGTCTTCTGCAGCGAAGTCTGCTGCTCGGCCTGATTTGGCTTCCTTATAGAAGTCCCAGCCTGCGATGAAGTCTTTTGAAGAATATGCTGCTGTGAATGACTGGTCGGCGTTCATGTTTATTTTGCGTTCTGCTCCTGTTTCACCATCATTCCAGTTGGTGAAGGTGAGGATATCGTTGTTGCTGGCTGTGAGGGTTACTTCTGTTCCCTCTTCATACATGTTCTTTCCTTCAACAACGGTTGGGACAGGAGAGGCACTTATCATATAGTCTTTTGCACCACCTTCTACCTTGTAATCCAAAGCGTAGGTGTTTATCTTCTCAAAGTTTGCCTTCAATGCTGTGTTGGCAGAGATAGAGAAGGTGTATGCTTCATCTGTAGATACCACCTGGTTGTTGGCATCTGTCCAGTTGACAAACTTGTAGCCGAAATTCTTTGTTGCTGTTACGGTGATTGATGTCTCTGCATCAAATACGGTTCCTGCAGGAGATACTTTGACTGTTCCTGCTCCTACGGTTGAAACGGCAGCCGACAGGGTGTACTGTTCAACCTGCTGAACGGTTCCGTTCAAGAGACCATTGATGTGTACATCGGCAAAGCCTTGCTGCTTAGTAGAGCCAACGCCGACGGTGCAACTTAGCGTGAAGCCTTCAGCTGATGTCAGTTGGGCTTGCTGCTCGGCAGTGAGCTGGATGACGATATGGTTGGTCAGGTTTTCGTGATCCTTATATTTGTCATCCGCTGTAGTTTTGTTGTCTCTTAATGCCGTGAATTTACCCAAGTCTACAGAAGTTCCGTTGCTAAGTTTGGCGGTTACGGTTACTCCATTTTCTGAATCTGTACCGAATCGGTTTACATAGGTACTGATAGATGTTGGGGTGAATGTAAGACCCTTGCTTGGTTTAACGGTCCATTCTACGGCTTTTGTTGTGCCAACAGGACCGAAACCAGCCATGACCATCTTGTTTCCGTCTTTGTCTTTTGTAGTCTGTGATGTCTTGAGAGAATACTTCAAGTCACCGGTGTTTACGGAAACCAGACTGAAACCATTTTCTGGTGATTTAGTGTACTGCGTAGCGTAGTTGTCGTCATTAAACGGCCATGAAACGCTAGCTTCTTCGTTCTGGTAGGTTTGCGCATTTGCCACTACCATAACAAACAGGGCAATGAGTGAGAGCCCAAATCTGAGTAGATTCTTTTTCATTTGTTTGCCTTTTAGGTTGTTATACTTATTATAATTT
>ERZ1035044.158-NODE-158-length-17369-cov-25.979381_pt1 | contig 17369 bp, 8 predicted proteins | sample MGYA00520588_ERZ1035044 | MGnify/ENA primary metagenome ERZ1035044 (study PRJEB33766, sample SAMN09781698) | gut metagenome | biome: gut microbiome | host: Homo sapiens | place: Madagascar | study: EMG produced TPA metagenomics assembly of the PRJNA485056 data set...
GCCTTTTGCAACAGCACGGCTCAGCACGGCATCCTGTGTCGTCTGATTATCAAAGTGAATCTCTCCTGCGTTAACAATATCGCCGGTACTGACCACATCACCATTCAGTACCATGCTGGCGCCTTTACTGAGCTGTGTTCTGCCACTCAGACTTCCCCCGGCAGCCAGCGTCAGTGTTCCACGATATCCGACAGTGGTGTTACCGGCCTGTCCCCCGGCATTAACCGTAAAGCTGCCGCCATTTTCCAGAAGCAGGCCGCTGGCCTGACCGGATATGCCATCAATACTGAACTTACCGCTGGCATTGGTCCCCTCAACAGTGGCACCACTGTCTGCAATCAGGGCGCCACCGGATGTCATGGTGACATCTGTTGCCTTACCACCGGCAGACACTGCCAGGGTACCGCCGTCATCCACCAGTGTTTTCCAGGCTGAATGGCCCTCCAGTACATCCAGACGACCGCCATTTTCCAGAACGACGTTATCTGCCATGCCATTTCCCACGGAGAAATGCCCCAGGCAGTTTGTGCCGGTGACAGTTGCAGCAGTACTGGTAACCAGTGCACCGCCCGTGTTCTGGGTGACTGCAGTGGCTTCCCCGCCGGCATGTACCCTCAGTTCACCGTTCTGATTTATGGTGGTGTTACCAACAGCACCACCTGCCTTAACAACCTGCCAGCCCCCCTCGTTAATTACCGTGTTCAGCGCAAGTCCGTCCTTGTGCACATACTGGTAACCGCCATTCAGTGTGGTATTCAGGGCCCTTCCGTGTACCGACTGGTCACCACCTGCGTAAATGAGAGTGTCACGGGCTATCCCGGAAAATAAGATAATCTGCCGTCCATTTTTGTTGATGGTGGTGGATTCTGCTGTTCCCTGGACCTTCTGCCCCGTGTACGAGTTGTCAGAATCCGGGCCGCCTTCTGCGCCGGTGTTGATGATGGTTCCTGTTGCCAGCCCGCCACTTTTAACGCTCTGGTAACCGTCGCGGTTGATAATTGTACCGGTGGCAACCCCGCCCTCATGAACCCACTGCTCGCCTCTGTTATTCAGCGTGGTGTTCACCGCCAGCCCGTTCAGGCTCTGTCCCCCGCCGTCACGAATAACCGTATCACTGGCTGTTCCCCCCTCCAGCACGACCTGACGACCATTTGTGGTGACAGTGGTGTTTCCGGCTATCCCGCCATTCTGTATCCATTGCCCACCGGTGTTTTCTTCACTGTCCGGCCCCAGTTCCAGCCCGGTACTGATGGTCATTCCGTTGGCCGTACCGAAGACAATCTGGTTGTCATGATTTTCCAGTGCTCCGCCGCTCACGGTTTCTCCCGCCTGTACAACACTGTCAGCAGCCAGGGCCGGGACTGAAGTGGCGGTGGCAAGAGACAGCGCAACCGCCACACCGGCGCGTTTTCCCCGTGAGCGGGCCAGTTCGGAGGCCACCACCAGGGTGCCCGTAATGTGATTCCATACCAGCCTGTAGCTGGTGTTCAGATGTCGTTTCATCAGCTTTTCCTTACAGAGGGTGAATAAAAAAGCCGGTACCCACAAATGTGGATACCGGCAGGTACAAAACAGAGTTATCGGGCACAGCGATACGTCCCGGGCGTAAACGCTCTCACCCTTCATCAGGCAGAGAAGTATCAGTCCGTTGTGTGCAATTCCGTTCTGCATGATGAAGAGATTCAGTTGCCTTTTCGCAGGCCATTAACCACTATAAACGATCGATACCAGCGATCGATACCTGTTTTATCGATCGTTTTATTCTATTAATAGCAGAGGAGTCACGCAAGAGAAACAGGAGGGGTATGAGGTGTTTGTGTCATGTTTTCAGTTGGTTAACGCAATGTAATCAGGCATTTCCCCTGGCAGAGTGTTCAGAAGAAAATCCAGTTCCATACAGCGCGGGCAACAGAGACCACCGTGTCACGGACAGCGCGCAGAACCGTACGGGCAACAGAGGCAACACAGACGCTCTCCGCCGTGTCAAATATCCGGTCCACCGCACCGGTAAACTGTTCACGGGCCTGACCCCGGACAGATTCCGTGCGCAGCTCATCCTGCAGGCGGGTCATCAGGGGACTGGCGGCATGGTCGGGAAGCGCTGTCATGAGCGCACTGACCAGCGTATCCAGCTCCCAGCCAGTGCGGGCTGATACGGCAACAACCGGATGTACGGGCCGGAACAGACGGAATACCGCATCTGTTTTTTCGCGAATGTTCTGTGCCTGTGCGGGAGAAGGCTGAATGCCGGCCATATCCCATTCATGGCAGGGCTCCGTTTTGTCGGCCTGCGTCACCACAAACAGCACCTGCTGATGTCCCCGGTGCAGGATGTGTCGCCAGAAATACTCATCCACAGACAGGGCACGGTCATCGGCTTTAATCAGCCACAGTACCAGGTCAAGTTCAGGCAGAATGTCACGGTACAGGGCTTCATACTCTGCATCCCTGTCCCGGCTCTCGCCCACCCCGGGCAGGTCAGTGATAACCATGCTGTGACCATGTCCACTCAGACGGAAGCGCCGCACTTCCCGGGTGCCGGCGTGAACATCACTGACCGGGGTGACCTCCCCCTGAAACAGTGCATTACAGAGTGAGGATTTACCGGCCCCGCTTTTCCCCATAATGCCAATCACGGGTTCGTGACGGGTGAGTTTGCGCAGATGTTTCAGGATGTGACGGGAAAGTGAATAAGGCAGGGAGGAGAGTGGTTTTTCAATTGCTTCAATGGCATCAGACGGATTCATACATGTATTCCCGGTGAAAAAAGACAAAACCCCGCGCACCGGAAAGGTGGCGGGGGATTCACGGAGATAATATCTGCCTGAAATTATTTGGAATACAGGTATATGCAGCTAATTTATATCAGCTCGTTAGTACGGAGCTAAACCGAATCTGACAGTCCGTTCTGTACCAAGCACATAGTGGTTGTTCATGCGGATAAATGCTAAGAATTGTTTACTTTCGCAACAAAATAGGCTCGATTTGAGCAAATAAACAGGCAACATTTATGTGTTGTTGAAGAAAGTACAGCCAGATTATTTAGCTGATTAGCGTAGACTAACCTAACAATAAATGGCTAGAAAAAAAACAATATACCAACACGCTTTTGGTTACAGAATAAGTAATTAATTGTAGGTAATATTTACCAATAAATTAGCGCTAGTGTATTATCTGTTAGAATTAGTGAAGGTGTACCAACACAATATGAGCATGGTATGCGTTATCCTCACTCCCACACGCCACGTTGCAATGACTGCTCGACAAAACGAACCGTTCATTCGCGAGGATGGTGGCAGTGAATGAGGTGGTCAGTTTTATCAGCGCTTCAAGGTAGCTTTATAGGATGGATTGTAGCGAAGTGCCCAACAAATTGATTGAAGCTAAGGGCATTGAGCATTGCATGCATCATGCTCAGACTGACAAAAAATCAAAATAAATGGATTGATACGGACATGACAGACAGCGTACAGACTGAAACTACCAAGGGAAAAATCATCATCAACTTGTTTGCTCCCAATCCTCCCGGAAGTACCAAAGAAGATGATCTCATTCAGAAATCTCTGCGTGACCAGTTGGTTGAGAGTATCCGAAACTCGATTGCTTATCCTGACACCGATAAGTTTGCTGGGCTAACACGGTTTATTGATGAGCCCGGCCGTAATGTATTTTTTGTGGATGGTACTCGCGGTGCGGGTAAAACTACTTTTATCAATAGCGTGGTCAAATCTCTGAACAGTGATCAAGATGATGTCAAAGTCAAGTGTTTGCCGACCATCGACCCCACCAAGTTGCCGCGTCATGAGCCAATTTTGGTCACTGTGACTGCCCGTCTGAATAAAATGGTGTCCGACAAATTAAAAGGATACTGGGCGTCGAATGACTATAGAAAACAAAAAGAACAATGGCAGAATCATCTTGCGCAACTTCAGCGTGGTTTACATCTGCTGACAGACAAAGAATATAAGCCGGAATATTTCAGTGACGCTTTGAAACTGGATGCCCAACTTGATTACTCCATTGGTGGTCAGGATTTGTCAGAAATCTTTGAGGAGCTGGTTAAACGCGCGTGTGAAATTCTCGACTGCAAAGCCATTTTGATTACTTTTGATGATATTGATACTCAGTTTGACGCGGGTTGGGATGTACTTGAATCTATTCGTAAATTCTTTAACAGCCGGAAATTGGTGGTGGTAGCGACAGGTGACTTGCGTCTATATTCCCAATTGATTCGCGGTAAACAATACGAAAATTACAGCAAAACTTTGCTCGAACAGGAAAAAGAGAGCGTCCGCTTAGCAGAGCGAGGCTATATGGTTGAACACCTTGAACAGCAATATTTATTAAAACTTTTTCCGGTACAAAAACGTATTCAATTGAAAACAATGTTGCAATTGGTCGGCGAAAAGGGAAAAGCCGGTAAAGAGGAGATCAAGGTTAAAACCGAGCCAAGCATGCAAGATATTGACGCCATAGATGTTCGGCAAGCAATTGGCGATGCTGTTAGGGAAGGCCTTAATTTGAGGGAGGGATCAGATGCTGACATGTATGTAAATGAACTGCTGAAGCAGCCAGTGCGGTTGTTGATGCAGGTGCTTCAGGATTTCTATACAAAAAAATATCATGCCACATCGGTAAAGCTTGATGGTAAACAAAGCAGAAATGAAAGGCCTGATGAGTTATCAGTTCCGAATTTACTTAGAAATGCCTTATATGGCTCGATGCTAAGCAACATTTATCGTGCAGGGTTAAATTATGAACAGCATCGATTTGGTATGGATTCGCTCTGTAAGGACATTTTTACCTATGTAAAACAGGATCGTGATTTTAACACTGGGTTTTATTTACGGCCTCAGTCAGAAAGCGAAGCATTAAGAAATTGCTCTATTTACTTAGCGTCTCAGGTGAGTGAAAACTGTCAGGGCAGTCTGTCAAAGTTCCTACAGATGCTTTTGGTTGGTTGTGGCTCTGTCAGCATATTCAACCAATTTGTGACCGAGTTAGCACGAGCTGAAAATGATAGAGAAAAATTCGAACAGCTTATTAGTGAGTATGTAGCTTATATGTCTGTTGGCAGAATTGAAAGTGCCTCACATTGGGCTAATCGATGTTGTGCGGTGGTTGCAAACAGCCCTAATGATGAGAAAATTGGTGTTTTTCTTGGCATGGTGCAATTAAATCGCAAATCACGACAAAACATGCCTGAGGGTTACAAAAAATTTAACATTGATACTGAGAATGGCCTAGCAAAAGCCGCAATGGCGTCTTCCTTGAGTACGGTAGCTTCAAATAATCTTATGGATTTCTGTAGTGTTTTTAATCTGATTGGTGCTATTGCAGATATCTCAGCATGCCGTTGTGAAAGGTCAGCCATTACTAATGCTTTTAATAAAGTTATAGCTCAGACAACATGTATTGTTCCCCCATGGAGCGAGGCTGCTGTTCGTGCAGAAATGAAAGGCTCAAGGAAAAGTGCAGATAACGATGCTGCTGTTTTGGATGTAGACCTTGATCCCAAGGATGATGGCGTGATTGATGAAAGTCAGCAGGATGACGCAACGGAATTTTCTGATGCCATTACTAAAGTTGAGCAATGGCTTAAAAACGTAAACGAAATCGAGATTGGAATTCGTCCGTCGGCACTTTTGATTGGTAAAGTATGGAGTCGGTTCTATTTCAACCTTAATAATGTAGCTGATCAACATAAAACCAGACTCTATAGAAATGCAGAGCATGGACGAATGGCTAGTCAATCAAATGCCGCGAAAATTATGCGTTTTAATGTTTTAGCATTTCTTCATGCGGTATTGGTTGAAGAGAGTTTATATCATTCGGTTAGTGATAGGGAATATATCGGTGAGGGATTAAGACTAAATCCAGTTACTTCAGTTGATGAGTTTGAGAAAAAGATAAAAATAATTGGTGAGAAATTAAAAGCGGATAATAAAACATGGAAAAATACCCATCCATTGTTTTTCTTATTAATTAGCTGTCCAATTCTACATCCGTTCATTTTTCCTGTTGGTGGGATTAATTGTTCAGTCAAAGCACTGAACAAAGAAACAAGTTTCAATAAGCTGATTGATGAAATTGTTGGCGATAAATTACTTTCTGATGAAGAATGGGACTATCTGACTAAAAATAATGATCAAAAAACAAACACTAGACAACAAATTTTTCAAAATACTATAACATCGCTGAATTCCTCCACAATCGTCGGAGCATCATACGATAAGGATACACCAGCCAGGAAAACCAAGTCACCTTCATTAGGTGATAGCGAAGAAAAATGATAATGGCCTTCGTATAAGGATTGGGTATGGAAAGGTTTCTTCTTAACTCAACAGTTCTGTTATATAGGCTAAGCACAGTCTCTTTGGATGAGGTATCACTTGATGAGAGAGTGGAGTCATCTGTATTCCTTGCTCAATACGAACAGGCTCGTAGTTTGCCTGATCATGTAGCTAAATCTGCTTGGTCATATTTAGTGCAACAAATCAAACAGCGGAATATGAAACTCGGCCCAGTAGCAATCTTACGCCTGATAGCTGAAAAGTTTATTAAAAACGAGAAAGGTGGCCCCAAAATCGATCTACCTATGTTCTCGGAATGGCAAACGCTGATGAGTCGAGTATCGTGTCTACCAATTATAGCGTGTCATCAGGTATTTAATCCAGGGCCAGCCAGTCAGGAATATAGTTTTCGCTGGCCTTTATACCCATATCACCCGACGGTTGAAGACTACATTACCCGTGAATGCTTACATGAAACTCACCAACACCTAAATGGCAGTACCAGTGCAGAAGAGTGTTGGCTGGATGCACTCAAACACCCAGAAGCATGCCTCAGAGATTTTGAGAAGGGCTGGGCATCTCAAGAGATGAAACAACTCTGCGCCCAGATTGATCCCTCTCTGACACCTAGAATCTTCAAGGATCGTTTGCAAATCGCCTGTAATATTCGCGAAATTCTTTGTCGGGTTGCTCAGGGCGTGGAATTGCCAGAGTGGATAGCATCAATGCAAAATCCGCAGCAACTGGCGAATAGCACAATTCTGCATAATGGCCGGGAGTATGGGTTTGCGACAGTTTGGCCAATTGACGACAAATACAGTCAGGAATCTGAGTTTTGCTGGCTAACCGGATTGTTGGAAAAATGGCGGTTTAATGCGCCAGAAGGGTTAGAACGATTGCTTTGGATTTACCTGCTGATTCAAAATCAGTACTTGACCTTACTGGTTCAGCGAGACGATTTTTTCGGATTTGAACAGTTCCAGAATTACACCATGACGGAGTTGAGGGAGGAAACAGAGAAATCTTATTTGTCTCGTTTTAAACATGCTCATGGTGCAGGAGTGTATTCTCAGGTGCGTTATCTGGAAGGACGTTTTGCTCCGAAGAGCGACCCCAACAAAATGCAAAAGCTGCTCTTCAGTGTGTTAAGAGGATATTGGGAATATCTGAGTGCTCATATGTCCATGGAATGGGTGCATGAAAAGCCTCTGACTATATCGCAAGTGCTCGATAACCTCGAACTGGTTGAACCTCATGGCAAGTGTGTAGAGCTGGCGCTAGTGCCGCACTTTATCAAAAGAAAGCCCAAAAATGGTGAGGCCTATCCTCACGCATTACTATTCAAAGACCTGAAAAATCAGGCAGCTATTCTGATGGACATGCTGAAGTCTGAACCGCGTCTGACAGGCTGGATTCGAGGAGTAGATGCCGCAGCTAATGAGATGCACGCACCACCTGAGTTATTTTGCCCCTTGTTCCGGGTACTAGCCAAATCAGGTATTGCTCATTTTACCTATCATGTTGGCGAGGACTTTCCGCATCTGATCAGTGGTATTCGCTCCATTGATGATGCCTTGAGATTTTTACCATTGCGTAATGGCGATCGTCTTGGTCACTGCACGGCGATTGGTATTACACCTAGCATCTGGAAACGCTCTTTGCCATTGTCCTTATCCATGACCAAAGAGACGAGATTGCTCGATTTGGTGTTTATCTGGCGGGAACTTCGAAGTCATCCGGAACTGCTGCGTTACGCTAGTGATGCAGCGATTGAAGCTGTTCGCTTGGCTCATAAAGTGTTTTCGCTGGAAGAGGAAGTCTCGATTACCACCCTTGATCAGGTATTTGAAATGCGGGGGCTGTTGGCCGAATCGGAAGGCCTACTGAGTGAGCTAAATGAACCATTAAAACCCAAATCCCTCTGGTTGGAAGAGTATGAGCGCGCCAGAGAGTTGGTTAAAACAACGGGTATGAAAAGGCCGTTGAAGTTGTATAAGCAATGGCTAACATCTGACAATGTGCGAAAGCAGCGTGCTGAATATGTTGAAGTTGCCCTAGAATATTTGCCGGATGAAGCAGTTGTTGCATTACAACAAGCTGTAATGGCAAAAATGGCAGACCGAAACATTGCGATAGAATGCCCACCGACCAGCAATACACGTATCAGTCAGTACCGAAACGTCAGCGAGCATCATATCTTTCGCTGGATGGGCTTGCCGGGTGAGGCGATTGAAGGTGATGTTCCTATGTCTATTTGCCTTGGCTCTGATGATCCGGGGATCTTCGCTGCGGACTTGAAATCCGAGTTCTATCATCTGTTCGTTGTGTTAACCCGAAAGTTCGGTTTGTCGCCAGCAGATGCTTTGAGAAAGGTAGCTGAGGTGAACGAGAATGGGCGCATTTATCGCTTTCATGATGTCAGCTAGCCTGTATACATTGAGGATTCTGTAATTGTTCAAGACCAGCAGTGCTCATTGCTAACTCTCTATAGGATACTGACTGGTGTTGCATTTTTGCTCAGCACTACAGCTTTGCGTTTTTCTTTAACTGGTAACGCTCTCCTTTAATATTCAGCGTGGTTGAGTGACGCCTCCTGACAATCAGTTGCGGGAGGCGTTTTGCATTCTTGTGTTGGCAGTGAATACTTTGAGTTATTTATTTCGCCGAAGGGGGGCGTGGATAGCCTCCGGGAATGCAAATTTGGGGAGAGTGCACGACGATATATGTATCTTCTTCTGGTTTTGTGTCTGCGGCGATGCTGATGAGATTCTTACTGAGAATTTGCTATTAAGCGACCTTCAGGTGAGAGGTGTTCCGGAGCTGTCAGCCCTTCCTGATTGTTGTAATATTCTCCCTGGTCACTCAGACCAGAACCTGGAGAATGGATAAAAAATGACAAGTATTCAACAACGAGCAGAACTGCACCGCCAGATATGGCAAATTGCTAACGATGTCAGAGGTTCGGTCGATGGATGGGATTTTAAGCAATACGTTCTGGGCGCGCTTTTCTATCGTTTTATCAGCGAAAATTTTTCCAGCTATATTGAAGCCGGTGATGACAGCATCTGTTATGCGGCACTTGATGACGGCATTATTACTGATGACATTAAAGACGATGCCATCAGAACCAAAGGCTACTTCATCTACCCCAGTCAGCTTTTCTGCAACGTAGCGGCGAAAGCAAATACCAATGACAGACTGAATGCAGATTTAAACAGTATCTTCGTTGCTATCGAAAGCTCTGCTTACGGTTACCCTTCAGAAGCTGACATCAAAGGTTTGTTTGCTGATTTCGATACCACCAGTAACCGCCTGGGTAACACCGTTAAGGATAAAAATGCCCGCCTGGCAGCGGTTCTGAAAGGGGTTGAAGGGTTAAAACTTGGTGACTTCAACGAACATCAGATTGATCTGTTCGGTGATGCCTATGAGTTCCTGATTTCTAACTATGCCGCGAATGCCGGTAAGTCCGGCGGCGAGTTCTTTACACCGCAACACGTTTCTAAGCTGATTGCACAACTGGCTATGCACGGGCAGACCCACGTTAACAACATCTACGACCCGGCAGCAGGTTCCGGTTCGCTGTTGTTGCAGGCTAAAAAGCAGTTTGATAACCATATCATTGAAGAAGGCTTTTTCGGACAGGAAATCAACCATACGACCTATAACCTGGCACGTATGAACATGTTTTTGCACAACATCAACTACGACAAGTTTGATATCAGGCTGGGTAATACACTGACTGAGCCGCACTTCAGAGATGAAAAACCGTTTGATGCCATCGTCTCTAACCCGCCGTATTCGGTGAAATGGATTGGCAGCGATGACCCGACACTGATTAACGATGAGCGTTTTGCCCCGGCTGGCGTTCTGGCCCCCAAATCCAAAGCTGACTTTGCGTTTGTATTACATGCACTGAACTATCTTTCTGCCAAAGGTCGTGCTGCGATTGTCTGCTTCCCGGGTATTTTTTACCGTGGCGGCGCTGAGCAGAAAATCCGTCAGTATCTGGTCGATAATAACTATGTCGAAACCGTAATTTCACTGGCACCGAACCTGTTCTTTGGCACCACCATTGCCGTAAACATTCTGGTTCTGTCTAAACATAAAACGGATACCAACGTTCAGTTTATTGATGCCAGCAAACTGTTCAAAAAAGAGACTAACAACAATATCCTGACCAATGCCCATATCGAACAAATTATGCAGGTATTTGCCAGCAAGGAAGATGTTGCTCATCTGGCGAAATCTGTCGCGTTTGAGACCGTTGTCGCGAATGACTATAACCTGTCGGTGAGCAGCTATGTGGAAGCGAAAGATAACCGCGAAATTATCGATATTGCTGAGCTGAATGCTGAGCTGAAAACCACGGTCAGCAAAATCGACCAGTTGCGCAAAGATATTGATGCGATTGTGGCTGAAATTGAAGGCTGCGGGGTGCAGAAATGAGCGAGTTTAGTTATCTGGAAAAATTGCTGGATGGGGTTGAGGTTGAGTGGTTGCCATTGAGTGATTTGGCTCGCATCAGAAATGGCAAGGATCATAAATCACTCAGCAAAGGCGAGTTCCCGGTTTACGGTTCAGGTGGAATCATGCGATATGTAGATACCTATGCCTATAATAAGCCTTCAGTCTTAATTCCGAGAAAAGGCTCACTTGGTAATTTATTTTTCGTCGATGTTCCATTCTGGACCGTTGACACCATTTTTTATACAGAAATTGATGAGGCACAAATTAGGCCAAAGTATCTTTACTACTTCTTGACGACGGTTGGCCTTGGCGAAATGAACCAAGCAGGTGGAGTACCAAGCCAAACACAATCCGTTTTAAACAAACTGAAAATCCCAATCCCCTGCCCGGGCAATCCGGCAAAATCCCTTGCCATCCAGTCTGAAATCGTGCGAATTCTGGACAAATTCAGCGAGCTTACAGCAGAGCTTACAGCAGAGCTTAACATGCGTAAAAAACAATACAACTACTATCGCGACCAGTTGTTGAGTTTTAAAGAGGGTGAGGTTGAGTGGAAGACTTTGGGGGAAGTGGCTCAGTTTAAGCGAGGAACAGCAATTACCCAAAAACAGACAACACTAGGAGAAATACCAGTAGTTGCCAATGGACCAATTCCTACTTATTTTCATAATGAGAGCAACAGACAAGGTGAAACAATCGTTATAGCCAGATCTGGTGCCTATGCAGGATATGTCAGTTTCTGGAATCGGCCAATATTTTTAACCGATGCCTTTAGTGTTCATCCCGACTTAAAAATTGTAAAACCAAAATTTATTTACCACGTGCTACAAAATAAACAAAAGCATATCCATGCAATGAAAAAAGGTGCGGGTGTGCCTCATGTCCGAGTTAAAGAGTTTGAAACCTATGATATACCTATACCTCCTATCACCGAACAAGACCGTATCGTTTCTATACTCGATAAATTCGACACCCTGACCAACTCCATCACCGAAGGTCTTCCGCGTGAAATCGACTTGCGCCAGAAACAGTACGAATACTACCGTAATTTGCTATTCAGTTTCCAAAAATCTAATGTAAAGGAAGTCGCTTGAAATGAGCCAGACACTAAAGCAGATTGCCCAAGAACTAATTGATGCTAATAAAAAAGTGCAATTAATCTATGCTTTTAATGGTACAGGTAAAACACGTCTATCACGTGAGTTTAAAGAGCTTATTGCCCCTAAAAACATTAATAATCCAAGCAGTACTGAGGCTGAGCCATCACGAAACAAAATTCTTTATTACAATGCGTTTACCGAAGACTTGTTTTATTGGGATAACGATTTAGATACTGATGCGGAGCCTAGGTTAAAGATCCAGCCTAATACATTTACCAGCTGGCTTATTGCACTGCTGCAAACATTAGGTGAGGATGATAATATCATTACTAACTTTCAGCGCTATACAAGCAGTAAAGCTACACCTATATTTAACCAAGAATACAGGTGTAATAGTAAAGACCATAATGGTGATGACGTTGTTGTTACAATTCCAGCTTATTCTGAGGTTACCTTTCGAATTAGTAAAAGCAATCCTGCAACGCCTGAAATTTCAGATAAAATAACTGAAGATGATCTAACTTCCGTTCAGGTGCAATATGAAAATATAAAAATATCTAAAGGCGAAGAGAGCAATTTTGTTTGGAGTGTTATATACACTTTATTAGAGCAGGTAGTATCTACGCTTAATGAACTTGATGCAACGAACCGCATAACAGATGAATTTGATAAATTGGAATATGTTTTCATTGATGATCCAGTGAGTTCTTTAGATGACAACCATCTAATTGAGTTAGCTGTTGATTTGGCAGGTTTAATAAAATCTAGCAAGTCTACACTCAAATTTATCATTACAACACACAATCCATTATTTTATAATGTTCTTTATAATGAATTGAGTAATAGGGCTTACGAAAAACAAGCTAATGGAGAAGACATTCTATCTTATAACGCGAAAAGGGAGTTTAAAAAGTATCGCTTAGAAAAACAGGCTGATGGTCTTTATCAAATATTAGAGCAAAAAACAGACTCACCATTCTCATACCATCTATTTCTTTTATCTGAAATTCAAAGTGCCATAACAGATGGGCAAATTAGGAAATATCATTTTAGCTTTATCCGGAACGTACTGGAAAAAATGGCAACTTTTTTAGGTTATAACTATTGGCCCGTATTGCTACCTAAAACAACTGATGGTAAGCCGGACTCATTTGCCAACAGAATCCTTAATTTATCAAGTCACTCGGCTCATGCTGGTGAAGAAATAGCTGTTGTAGATGATGTAGATAAAGAAAAATTGGAAGAGTTAGTTAACTATTTGATTCAAACTTATGGTTTCAGAAAGAAGGAAGCATAAAATGACTGATTATAATACTATTGCTGAATCCAATAACTTTATCGTCCTTGATAAGTACATCAAAGCTGAGCAAACAAGCGACAGCTACCAGAGCGAATCGGACCTGGAACGTGAACTGATTCAGGACCTGCGGAATCAGGGCTATGAATTTATACCCGTAAAATCTCAGTCAGCGATGCTGGCCAACGTTCGGGAACAGCTTCAGAGCCTCAATGGTGTGGTATTTAATGACAGCGAGTGGCGGCGTTTCACGGAGCAGTATCTGGACAACCCGAGTGATGGCATTCTGGATAAGACCCGTAAAATCCATATCGACTATATTTGCGACTTTATTTTTGATGACGAGCGTCTTGAGAACATCTATTTGATAGATAAAAAGAATCTCATGCGCAATAAGGTGCAGATTATCCAGCAGTTTGAACAGGCGGGTTCTCATGCTAACCGTTATGACGTCACGATCCTGGTTAATGGCTTACCACTGGTGCAAATCGAACTGAAAAAGCGCGGCGTGGCGATTCGTGAGGCCTTTAACCAGATACATCGTTACAGTAAAGAGAGTTTTAACAGCGAAAATTCCCTGTTTAAGTATCTGCAACTGTTTGTCATTTCCAACGGTACCGATACCCGTTATTTTGCCAACACAACAAAGCGCGATAAAAACAGTTTTGACTTCACCATGAACTGGGCGAAATCAGACAACACGCTGATTAAAGACCTCAAAGACTTTACCGCCACCTTTTTCCAAAAACATACTCTGCTGAATGTTCTGGTGAACTACAGCGTTTTTGACAGCTGTCAGACGCTACTGGTGATGCGACCGTACCAGATTGCTGCCACCGAGCGCATTCTGTGGAAAATTAAGAGCTCCTTTACAGCGAAGAACTGGTCAAAACCGGAAAGCGGTGGGTATATCTGGCACACCACGGGTTCCGGTAAAACCTTGACCAGCTTTAAAGCCGCGCGTCTGGCAACAGAACTGGACTTTATTGATAAAGTCTTCTTCGTGGTCGACAGGAAAGACCTCGATTACCAGACCATGAAGGAATATCAGCGTTTTTCGCCAGATAGTGTTAACGGCTCGGAAAATACCGCAGGTCTTAAACGAAATCTGGATAAGGACGATAACAAAATTATCGTCACCACTATTCAGAAACTTAATAACCTGATGAAAGCAGAAAGCGACCTGCCTGTATACAATCAGCAAGTGGTGTTTATATTTGATGAATGCCACCGCAGCCAGTTTGGAGAAGCGCAGAAAAACCTGAAGAAGAAATTCAAACGCTATTATCAGTTTGGTTTTACCGGCACCCCTATTTTCCGGGAAAACGCCTTAGGCTCAGAAACAACCGCCAGCGTATTTGGTCGTGAATTGCATTCGTATGTAATTACCGATGCGATTCGTGACGAAAAAGTGCTCAAATTCAAGGTGGACTACAACGATGTGCGGCCACAGTTTAAGTCTTTAGAGACAGAAACTGACGAGAAAAAACTAAGTGCGGCTGAAAATCAGCAGGCGTTTCTTCATCCCATGCGTATTCAGGAAATCACGCAATATATTCTGAATAATTTCCGCCAGAAAACCCACCGTACCTTCCCTGGCTCAAAAGGTTTTAATGCTATGTTGGCAGTGAGCAGCGTGGATGCCGCGAAAGCCTATTATGCGACGTTTGAACGGTTACAAGAAGAAGCCGCTAATAAATCGGCTACCTATAAACCGCTGCGTATTGCGACAATCTTCTCCTTTGCCGCCAATGAAGAACAAAATGCCATTGGTGAAATTTCCGATGAAACTTTTGATACCAGCGCAATGGACAGCAGTGCTAAAGAGTTTCTGGACGCTGCAATTCGTGAATATAACAGCCATTTTAAAACTAACTTTAGCACCGACAATAACGGTTTTCAGAACTACTATCGTGATTTAGCCCAACGGGTTAAAAATCAGGATATCGATCTGTTAATTGTCGTGGGAATGTTTTTAACCGGCTTCGATGCTCCAACATTAAACACGCTATTCGTCGATAAAAACTTGCGTTTTCACGGCCTGATGCAGGCATTCTCCCGCACCAACCGCATTTATGACGCGACTAAAACCTTCGGTAATATCGTCACTTTCCGGGATCTGGAACGCTCAACCATTGATGCCATAACGCTGTTTGGTGATAAAAATACTAAAAATGTGGTGTTAGAAAAGAGTTATGCTGAGTATATGGAAGGCTTTACAGATGCTGCCACTGGTGAAGCTAAACGCGGCTTTATGGCAGTAGTTTCAGAACTGGAACAACGGTTCCCTGACCCTGCCAGTATTGAAAGTGAAAAAGAGAAGAAAGACTTCGTAAAACTGTTTGGTGAATACCTGCGTGCCGAGAACATCCTGCAAAACTATGATGAATTTGCCACGCTGAAAGCCCTGCAACAAATCGATCTTAGCGATCCTGTTGCGGTAGAAAAATTCAAAGCAGAACATTATGTGGATGATGAAAAGTTCGCTGAATTGCAAATGATTCGTCTCCCTGCTGAACGCAAGATTCAGGATTATCGTTCTGCCTATAACGATATTCGTGACTGGCAGCGGCGTGAGAAAGAAGCTAACAAAAAAGAAAAATCAACCACTGACTGGGATGACGTAGTTTTTGAGGTCGATTTGCTGAAGTCTCAGGAAATAAACCTGGATTATATCCTTGGTCTGATTTTCGAGCACAACAGACAAAACAAAGGTAAGAGCGAAATGACCGAAGAGGTCAAACGCTTAATTCGTTCAAGCCTTGGGAACCGTGCTAAAGAAGGTCTGGTGGTCGATTTTATTCAGCAAACGAACCTGGATGATTTGCCGGATAAGGCCAGTATCATTGACGCGTTCTTTACCTTTGCTCAACGCGAACAGCAACGTGAAGCAGAAGCGTTGATCAAAGAAGAAAATCTCAATGAAGAGGCGGCGAAACGCTATATTCGCACATCTTTAAAACGCGAATACGCCACCGAAAATGGCACAGAATTAAACGAGACACTGCCCAGACTCAGTCCTTTAAATCCGCAATATAAAACGAAAAAACAGACGGTTTTTCAGAAGATTAACGCATTTGTTGAGAAGTTTAAGGGGGTGGGTGGAAAGATTTAGCCGTAACAAAAGGAACAACTACTGACCGTTTGCTCAACCAACTCAGATAAAATGTCAGCAACGTTATTAAAGGATATTTACCAGGGCAAAGAAATCGTCGTAAAATTATTCAACAAACAATTTAACTGTACTTGCTCAATTTGCAGAAGGAAAATCAGGATGACCAAACCATCAACTATAGCCGGAACAGCAGGCGCTCTGGCAACTGCCGGTACTGCAGCCTCAACAGCATCAACCGTTGCAGGTGCATCGGCGGCAACAATTATGTCAGCGACAGCAGGAACAACAGGAGCTGCTCTGGCTTCCGTTGCAGGCGCATCCGGTACAGCAGGCGCAGCAGCAATTTCATCAGGTATGGCAGCGATTGGTTCCACTGTTGGTGGTGGGATGGCTGCCGGCGCGGTAATTACTGCTGCAGCGCCTGTTGCGATTAGTGCAGCCGTCATTTACGGGCTGGTTAAGATATTCAAAGATTAGTTGCAGAGAGGCGTCGTACAGGAGCCAACAGCACCTCCTGACGGTTCCGAAAGCGCGACTGGTTGAGTTGCCGTCTCCTGAGGAATTTACCTTCTCCGGGTGAGTAATACCTGTCGTCAGGTGTTTACGCACAGGGCTGTAACCTGAAGTCGGGAATTGAACGCCTGACGACAGGAAATCAGCCAGGCCAGCAACCTCACGCAGGCTGACAGAGAATCAGAACCTGAATCAGCTCGGAGTCATTCCCGGGGCGGTACTTCATCACCTGCCACCAATACCCGCGTCAGTACTGCGCGACCTGACGCGCTCACCCGACTCAGCACTTCAGAGCCAGCCTCCGGTACCTGCCCAGCGCTCGCTCCTGTGCAACACCCCATCGTCAGACCGTATGTTTCACCTATAGACGCCCGAAAACGCGTCAGTATGAGTTCGCCAGAACGATACGCTATAGATCTATTTTTTAAAGAATGAAATAAGCTTTCTTATCCCAGTCCATATTGTCCCATCAGAATCCGAAGAAGTTTTAATTTTACTAAATTCGCTCTTGTCAGAATCAGCAACCTCAGCAACCTCAGCAACCTCAGCAACCTCAGCAACCTCAGCAACCTCAGCAACCT
>ERZ1035044.163-NODE-163-length-17119-cov-7.730016_pt1 | contig 17119 bp, 38 predicted proteins | sample MGYA00520588_ERZ1035044 | MGnify/ENA primary metagenome ERZ1035044 (study PRJEB33766, sample SAMN09781698) | gut metagenome | biome: gut microbiome | host: Homo sapiens | place: Madagascar | study: EMG produced TPA metagenomics assembly of the PRJNA485056 data set...
AAAACATCTTAAAAGGTGTTGAAATACACCTTAAAAGGTGTTATTATTAAGCTACAAAATAAAAAAAGCGGTTGCAATCCTCCAAGATAACCAACCGCCACCAATCAAAAAAGAAAGGTAAGCCGATTATATCACAATCGGCGAAATGGTACAAGACTATGAGAAGAACAAACAGCAAGGAAACAATGGAAGCGATTAAAAACGCAATCATTGAGAGCTACGAAGCAGCAGAGGAATATTATACATATGATGGAAAGGAAGCAAAGACAGACTACAACGGCATATGTAAAGACATTTTAACAGCCTTTGAAAATGAGAAAGTTAAATATGATTGCCAGTATAAAGCTGGAAGAATTAGTAAATATTCTTTGTTTTGCGACTGGATGGCAGGACTTCCTACAGCTTTCCTTATTTCTGATGATATTTTTCTCGGCTCTGCTGTTGATTGGCTTGCTGATATTTTAGACGAGACAGAAGAGGAAAAAGGCAGATATACAGAAGAAAAGGCAGAAGCAACAGCGTGCAATCTACTTTACAGAGAGCTTACAAAGCACGCCGCAAAAGCAGTTAATTAAAATTAGCAAGGCTGGCACTTCCGGGGCTCGATTCCCCGGCTTGCTTTTACCTTGAAAAGGGATAATAAAAGAATATGGAGGTTAAAGATGGGCGCATTGTATTTCGATGCAAATAATAATGGAGTTTTGAAGGTGTCGCAAAACTGCCCCGATTCCAAGGTGGAAGTCACAACGCCGTCAAGCAGTTATATTATTAGTGCCGGCGATTTCGTTATGTTGTTGAATTATTACAAGTATGTTAAAGATAACGACATCCAGAACGATTTTATTAATTATCATGGAAACAAAAAAGACTTTTAAGGGGGCTTTGTGCCCTCTTGTTTGCGTTGCTGGCGCTTCTGGCGGGTTCGGTTCATGCCGACGCATTCGCACCTTGAAAAATCAATGCAATAATGCTATACTTATATATAAGACTTTTTAGGTGTACAAGTGTACCCAGTTGGGGCGGCGTGCGGTTCTGGTATATCTTCCAGATTTGGCGACAGCTTCCACAATTTGCAAGGGCATATTATACCCATTTTATACAACGCGTTTAAAAGCGTTTTAAGGCTGTTTTTGCTCTATAGGCTTATAAGCCTACACTTACGCAATAAAACCGCCGTACAAGGCAAATTGCAAAGCTACAACACCGAAATTATAAGACACACCAACAGCCACACAGAATCAGCCACACACTTTAGCCTGTTAAAGTCTTAAAGTTTTTTATCGATTTTTCAAGATAAATCTGAACGGAATCGAGGGCAAATTTTGAAAAAAGTTTTTCACGGATTTTTGAATACAAAATCGCATACCCCGGCCCGTATCAAAATTTTTAACTCGAATTTTTATATAGGGGCGTTTCTTTATTTTTCATATAGTCATAGGCATATAGGGGCGTACTGAAAAAATTGACTGCAAATCTGACAGAAATTTTCAAATTTTTTATTTCCAGAATCTCAAGTTTATTTTGCATGGGTGGCGGGTACTTTTAAGGTCAGCATAAAAAATAGCACCGATTATTCGGTGCTTTTCTTTATATCTTCGATTGCATCTTTTACACTCATATGATTATTATTTATTCTTCCATATAATTTACCATATGAAATATTTTCCATTCTTGAAATTTGAGCCAATATAAGTGTTTGCCCTTTCCATTCATATCTTTTATTTCTTCGCTTATTTATTGCTTGTTCTTGAATAGTAACCCATCTGCAATTTTCAGGACAATAACCTTTATCGTTATCTATTCTGTCTAATGAAAGGCCATGCTTATATCCGTTTCTCATAGACCAAGCGATAAAATTTTTAACGCCATCCTTTCCTCTCCATTCAAAGCAAACATCTATTCCTCTTGCTCCGTAATAAGGATAACTTATATTTTTTTCATCATAACATCTTTCCATCATACTCTTGTGTTTTCTGTATAATGGACTATCAGTATATCTTTCAATTCCAAGCTCTTTTTTGACTGCTTTGTTTTGTCTTATGTTTCTATATAGCTTTTGGTGTGCGCTGTTTTGGTCTTTGCAATTTTTATTTCCCAATACACAATTCTCTGGGCAATAATCCTTTGTGCTATCAATTCTGTTAAGCCTTAGACCTTTTGTATATCCATTTTCATTGCACCACTTTCTAAAATTATCTCTATCGTGCCATTCTTCACATACTTTTATCCCCTTAGCTCCGTAACTTTTAAATGCTATACTTTTAGGGTTATAACATCTTCTCATCATTTCGTAATGCAGTCCGCCTATACTGTTTAAGTCAGCCATATAAGCACCACCTTTCTAATGATTATAGATATATTATATCATACTTTATAAAGTATTGCAACATACTTTTGCAAGTAGTATAATCATAAGCAAAAAGGAGTTTATATTTATATGGCAAAATCAAAAACATCATCAGAAGTAAAAAATCGTTGGAATGAGAAAAACTATGATAGAATTACAGTAATGGCGCCCAAGGGCAAAAAGGAATTCTGGTCTAAGATTGCTAAAGAAAAAGGATTCAAAGGATTAAGCGGATATATTATTGACTGCGTAGAAAAAGCTGGTGAATAATTATTTTGCCAGCTTACAGCATTCTTCTGTATGTACTAACGCCTTACTTGAATACCGGCATTGACTTAGTTCATATATCAACATTTCTTTTGTCATAGTCGGATTAGTCCTTTGAATTATTTCCAATAGCTCATCAATACTCATTATCCTACTCTCCTAACTGCCCCTAAAACCATATCAACAATATCAAATACTTCATCTCCGTATGTTGCCACAAAATCGCACAATATCTCTTCCTGTTCAATCGGCAAATACACATCATAGGACATACAGATTGCGTGGCATACTTCGTGTATTAACACTTTGCGTTGCATAAATCCACGCAAGGCATTTGACAGATAGATTGTGTGCGTATTTCTATCTGTTACACCTAGTACAGAAACATTGTCTGACCGCTTTAATTCGCCCGAATTTGAATTTTTATATTGTACTTGCCAGATTGTGCCATTGATGTTAAAAATCATCCGTATGCTCCTTTCTGAATAAAACAGGCTATGAATATTTCTACCCATAGCCCTTAATCTTAAAATTTTGACATAAGATTATTCATATTATTCTTAATTAAACTCTTTTCTTCGGTTGTTGCGTTATCGCTAACTATTTTAATTATCTCATTAGTAACAGTTTTGATGTACTTATCTAACGCTTTCATCCTTTGCTCTTTGTCTTCTGGTGTAGTGCCGCTGTGCATTTCTTTAGTCTCTGTGTAATTTCTCTTTGCTCTGTCATAGCTACTTTCGTTCATTGGCTCTGTATAGTACATCTTGCCATAATCCCTATCCATATCTCTCATATGTTCTGCTTCTGGGTACATGTGCATATAAGGTGGTTCTTCATATCCTCTGCGGTATGTTCCTTTGCCTTTAGGGGCAAATCTGCCATTTGCATAGCGGTAGTGGTCGTAAAATCTTCTGTCTGGATAATCTTCGTACTGCTCAACCATACGCATAATATCCTCGTCATCCCCCGACTTTTCCATAGCTTCAACAATTCTGTAATCCTTGTCAAAACAAGCTATGTTCTTCGCTATTTCTGTAAAATCTTTCAAATCGTCAAGGTTCTGCCCCTCAAAGCTATCTAATCCGATTGCTTCAACCTTAGCCTTGACACTTTCCATAATCTGTTTAGCCCATTTATGCATAATATCAAGCCTCCCTTACTGCGATTAAGTTACTATTCTGAACCTCAATAGCCTGTGTAGATATATTCTGTACAGCTACTGTACTGCAACATCCGCAAGGTACATCAATGTAAGCTTGAGCTGATACATTAAAGAAGTTCTCAACTGCTGCCGGAGTAACTATCATCTTTGTTGACTGTAAAGGCTCTCCATCAACTGCGATTGCAAGAGAAATCTCGCCCACTGTACCGCCTGTCGGTATCTGAATATTGCCGCTATAAGATACTAAAAATCTTGCTTTGCACTGATTAGTAATACCTCTTAACTTGATAATTCCACTTCCCTGTCTGTGTACTATACATTTAGTTCCACATACCGGTGTTTCTGTAAATGCAACATCTTCGCCAGCGGCAACTGTTTGTAATGCAATTCCTGTAATTTCCATTGTCTTTACCTCTCTTTCTAAAAAATAAGGGCAAACCATATAAGTCTGCCCTTTAAATTTAAGTAATACTGCTTCGCAGACATAATCTTTCGATTAAGATACTTGATTATTCAGTTGTTTAGCAACCACAACCTGTATTGCATCCACATCCGTAAGCATATCCGTAAAGGTTGCTTGCCGGGAATGATGGTACTGGCGTAGGTCTTACAGCGTCAATAATCTGATTTGTCTGTGCTGCCATCGTGGTAGTCAGAAGTGCATTCTGTCTATCCTGTGAAGCAGCTCTGCGTAAATCATTGTTCTCTGCCTGTAATGTAGCTATCTTGTCATTTGTTAAGAAATCAAGGATTGCCCTTGTTCCTGCCTGCTGGCTGTCGATAATATCTCTTGTATTATTATTCATTGTGTTCTGCAAAGCACAGGTGTTAGTTGCCATATTGTAGTTTACACCCTGTATGGCTTCTCTTGTCTCACAGCAACAGTTAGCAAGCTGTGACTGTAAAGCGTTGGTATTCTGCATATTAGCGACTGTATCAGCGTTAATAGCCTGCTGGATGCCGTAGCCTGTCTGCATAATATTTGTGTTAATACCGTTAAAGCCTGTGAGCATACTGTTATTCATAGCGTAGAATCCATCGCAAAGTCCGTTGGAAATGCCATCTAACTTACTAATAACTGCCGAATTGTCGAAGCCTCTCTGAATATCAGCCTGTGTAGCCGCTGTTGCAACATAGCCACCGCCATTGTTGCCACCAAAACCGCCAAATCCACCATTGCCCCATCCAAAGAGTAAGGCAAATACAACAATTATCCAAAGCCATCCGCCATCAGCCCATCCGCCGTTATTGCCGTTGCCGTCAATGTTAGCGACTAATGGTACGCTGGCACAATTTGAGTTTGAAAACATATTGTTACCTCCTAAAAATATATTCATAAAGATGTCACCTAGGTAATTTGCAAAGACATCTAATATGCTACTAATTACCAAATCTACTTTTTATCTGATTGAATACATCATCTGCATTTAATCCTTTTTCCTTGCATAAGTTTCTAGCCATTTGCTCTATGCCTTGCATATTGCCTTGCTGTGCCATCTGCATAGTGTTTTTCATCATGGGATTGCTCATAATCTGATTGTTTCCCATCATCTGTTGTATGAATTGTTGCGGACCAGCTTTCATCATTTGAAAAATGTTAATTGGATTCATTCTTCATCACCGCCCTTGCTTTGAGTTCTTGAAGTTTTTCTTTGCGTTCCTAAAGATTTATCAAATCTATCTTCTAACTGCCCTATTTTCTCTGATAGCTCTTCAAACTTATTTAAGAATAGCTGTGTGCTTTCGTCTGATAGGGTAAATTTAGCGTTTTCTATGTCGGTTGTCGGATTGCAAGCATTGCTTCCGCCTGGTTCTGTATGAGGCTTATATACAATCGTTCTAATTGTTCCGTCAGCATTCCAGCCCTTAACGTATATCTCCGACATATCCTGCTTAGGGAAAAAAGCCATACTTCCATCCATAGGCACTTCATTAGCATTAATATTTTCAACTGCCTGTACTATTCTTCCATTAATGCCTACTATCTGCTGTGGTATAGGTTGTTGATTCATCTGCATAGGCTGTTGTTGTAAGCTCTGCTGGTAATTCTGCAAAAAGTTCATTCTATCCATATATGGATTTTGAGATTGCATATAAGAATTATTCATCATAGGCACTGCTTGATAAGGATTGTTCATTGTCTGCCTCCTCTAAAACTTCCTCGATTGCGTGGATAACAAGAGATAATGTCACTAAGTCAAGTTTCTGTAATTCTTCTTTGCTCAAGATTTTTTCTCTAACTTCATCAGAAAACATTTGCATTACCTCTCTTTCTGATTATATTTTGGCATAAAAAAAGACGCTCAAAGCGACACATGATAGACATATGTGTGACATATAAGCGACAACATTAAAATTATATAATTGTAAAACGTGATAAATACGGCATTAGCACTTCCTATATGCCATGCCAATGGCATTAAGTTTCTGCTAAAAATTCTTTAATTGTATTTCAATATTTCCATTGACTATAACAATCTTATCTATTATAGTCTTAAGTATCATATTTTTTTGTTTCTTGTCGATGTTATTCCAGATGTCGGCAAGTTTTTTTATGTTCTCATAAACGAACTCTTTTTTCTGTGTATTGATTGCGTTTTTGCTTTCAGCAGCAATGCTTGATTTCATTTCTTTAATCTGTGATTCAAGCTCCTTAATCATTTCCAAGACTGTATCATTCCCATCTGCATACAAGTTGTACAATCTTTTTAACTTTGCCTGCTCTTTATCTAATTGCGATTGCATAATTTCAAGTTTTGTCGCCTTTTCCTTTGGCTTGTAAGATGATAAATCAAGAGATATTTTAAGGATTTCTTCTTCTACTTGCTTCTCTATCTCGTCAGCCCATTCAAGTGAATTATTACAGCTTTCATTATAATTAGGCAGATATGAAAGTGATTTATTTCTTGAACAGCAATAAATCTTATGCTTTTTACTGCCCCATTTTTGATAACGCATTTTGCAGCCACAAATGCCACAATAACACAATCCAGTTAGTAAATTAGGTTCGGTTATGCAGTAAGTTTTTGCTGAACACCTTGACTTTCTTAGTTCTAATCCAAGTTCAAACCTATCTTTATCAAAAATAGCTTCGTGTTTGCCTTGATATGTTTTACCTTTGTAAGGTATCATCCCAATATTAACAACGCTGGTCAAGATACTTCTAGTAACCAATTCCGATCTAAAGCCACAAATTTCTTTAATTTTCGCATCTGAATAGCCAGATATGAACAATTCAAGACCTTTTCTCGCCTGTTCCGCATGTTCTGGAATAGGTATTAATATGCCTTGTTCCTTACTGTAGGAATAACAATAAGGCAAATTACCACCACCGAACCAGTAGCCTTGCTTAACTCTTTCAAGCATACCGCCACGCATACGTAACATCATCGTATTTTTATCAAGCTGTGCGAAAACTGCCATCATTTGCGTGTAAGCCTGTTCCATAGGGCTATCATAATTCACGCTATCGTGAACACATTTAAACATGACATTATACTTTTGAAATACTTTCTCGATAAGATATATTCCATCAATCATATTTCTTGATAATCGGTCAAGCTTAAAGGCTACAACGCAACTTATTCTTTTGCGGCTACAATCATTCACAAGCCTTTGAAGTTCTGGTCTATCCATATTCGTACCTGTATAACCATCATCAATGTACCAATCTGTTATTACAAGCTCATTTTTTCTGCAATAGTTTTCAATATCCCTTTTCTGGCTATCAAGTCCGTTACCCTCAACAGCTTGTTTTTCAGTAGATACTCTCATGTAAGCAACACATTCCATATATTTTCTCCTTATAAAAAATGTGCCGCATTTATCACGTTCTACGGCACATTGTAACACATATTTACTTGTTGTCAATTATCTCTGCAATTATCTTTAGTAAGCTGTCTGAAAGAGTTATGTTTTCTGTTTTTACGTCTCCGCCATTTTGAGTAACCTTAATCATTATATCCCTCCAACTTACTTATTTTCTTTTTAATTTTAATTATCTTGCGATTAACTGTCCTATCACACACAGACAGCCGCATAGCAATTTCTGTAATGCTTCTGCCCTGCGATAGTAACTTGAATATTCTCAATTCTTCTTCTGTAAAATTGGCATTTTTAATTATCTCATCAAGTTCCGGCTTAGTCAGTTCTGAATACTTCATAAGCCAATCTCCTTATTTAAACTTAATATGTTCTATTCCTGTTTCTTCGTATAACTGATTAACAAGCTCTTCTGCTGTGAACAATCCGTCATTATAGTTATCTATCAGTACCTTAAGCTCTTTCTGTACTTTTGTTAATCTCTGCTGTCCGAAACCAAATTTATCATGCAGTACCCACATAATTAATATCAATGCTGATTCAAAATTTTTCTTCTGCTGTTCATTGCTAATTCTATTCATCTGAACACGTAACATTTGTTCCTTAAACTTTTTCTGTTCTGCTTTGCTCATACATACTCCTTATTTATCAAGTATTTTGACAATTTTCTCTATGATTTTTTGTGTTGAAACTTGGTTTTGAGTACTTTCTTCTAAAACTTTTTGCATTTCTTTTAGAATTAAAGTGTGGATATATATTGAGTACTCTAATTCTTGTATTCTTTGTATAATTTCGTCTTTTTCTTCTTTCATCTACGTTCACCGCTTTCTTAAAAATTGATTATCATACCGCCAGTAGTGCTTACTATTATCATTCTTAAGGCTTTTGCCTCTTTCGTAGTCTGTCTGCCAGCATTTCTGGCACAATTGCCCTTGCGGTCTGTCAATGGGTTCTCCACAGCGATAGCACAAGTGATTTTCTTTGCGATATTCTTTTATATTTTGTCTATTTTCAGTTCTTTTTCTGTGGATAGCGTTATCTTTACTCTGACACATAAAACACTTTGCTTTGCCCTTAACGGCTTTAGCCTTGCCACATCTAACGCATATGCCAGCTTTCTTACGTTCAGCGTATAAGTTTTTTGAATAGCGTTTAAACGCTTCGTTATTTTCTCTTCGCTTATCATCACTCAATGGGTGATTGGCTCTATATTCGGCTTTATTAGCTAAACATTCTGGGCATATCCTTTCATCACCCACAAGCTTGTTTTTGCGGCACTCCGGGCAAATTTTAAGTTGCCTGCAAAGTTCTCTGGTTTCTCTGCTATAAGCCGTTTGTTTCTCCCTGCATTCTTCACAGTAAAAGCCTTTTCTATTAAGTAGCTTACCACATTTAGGACATAACCCATTCTCACGGCGATAATTATACAATTTCTTCTGTGGACTAATTGGCGTTGTATCCACTAAAATCAACCTCTCATTCTGTCAATTCTATCTTGTACATCTTGAGGTGCTTCAATATAGTCATCTGAATCTTCTTTTTGAGCGATAAGGCTGCTATTTTTGTCATTAAGTGTATTTATACCTCTTTGGAATTTTTGCTCGATTTGAGCCTTATACGAATTTGTATTCGTCTTTTCGATAAGTGCTTTGATGTCGTCTGGCATACGATTTATTTCATTAGCACGCTTAACAACTGTTTCGTAAGTTCTTAGAAAATTTGATTGTATTACTGTTTCAATCGTCTGATAATCTGCTGTCGCCCAGTTTTTAAGGTTATCTGGCACACCTACAGCCTGCCTGACAAGTGGCGGTAGCTTGTTAAATTCTTCAATAGCCCCATATGTGCCATTCCTTAATGCTTTACTGACTAATCCCCAAGCTGTCATTCCGTCAAGTTCCTGCGGCTGTGATATTGCCTGTATTTTGCTCATTATCTGTCCTACATCTGGTGCAAAACCGCTAGTATTAGTTGCAATGTAAGCTCTTAATGCCTGTGAAACTAATTCTTCTGGATATTCAGCAAGCATTATATACCAAGCATTAAGGGTAATCTTCTTGTCTGGCGGATTGTAGTTGGGATAATAAGCCTGTATCGTCATTAAAAGTTCCCCGACCTGTTCCTTTGTCATTTCATTGCCTCCATCCATTCATCAAATACATTTTTCTTGCCTTGTTGCTTATTAGAACTATCTTCTTTCAGCTCAAACAATCCTTGCCAACAATGGTCTACTGACTGATTAAGAATTTTAATAGCCAAGTTATTATCTCCACCAGACAGCTTTTCAAGGGTATTCATAGCTCTGTGTAATGCCTTATCGGTGCAGATAGGCTTTTTAGTCTTCTTACGCATTGTCACATACTCATTAAATGCTTCATCAAGCAATTCATCATCGGGATAATAACTTTTCTTTTTGGATATTACGTTAGTAATATCTTTTTCTTTTATATTCTTATCATTCTTTAATTCTTTATCATTATTACATTCTTTACATTCTTGTATGTGTTCCGTCACTGTTTCCGTTGGTGTTTCCGTAAGTGTTCTATCGGTGTTTCCACTACTGTTTCCGTTGGTGTGTTCGTCAGTGTTTCCGTTACTGTTTTCTGAAAACTGGAAAACGCTGTAATTTACTATGGTTAGAAGTGTTCTATTATCGTTACTTTCTTTTTGCACCATATTTTCGTTTTCTAGCATTTTCAGAAAACGATATGTTCTATTTACACTCCAATTCCATTTTGTTGATAACTGTCGGACAGATGTTAAAATCTGCCCCCTTGTTATTGTAATTATTTCTCCATTGAATAATAGTTTTGTATCTGAATGGTTAGCGGTAAGCAATAAATCAACCCAAGCTGAACGCTTGTCAAATGGTTCATTTACTCGCCATATCCAACAATCCAGTAGTTGCCTATGCAATTTTATCCAACCTTTATTCATAGTCTACCTCTTCAAGTTCTGTCACATTGTTACTTCACTAAATCGTTAATATTAACTCTGAATCCGTCAAATTTCTTACAACTGCTTTTCAACATAAGTGGCTGTATCAAAAAATATCAAATTCCCTCTCTGTCCGTTGCCATACTTACACCATTTCTTGTAAGACTGCCTTTAAGTAGGTCAAGTAAAATCTGTATTTCCTGCTTTGTTTCGTCTTTCATTATTTACCTCTCCATATTTCTTCATCAAGAATATACTGTCTGATAAATCTATCTGCATATTGTGGGTGTATCATTGACCTTTGTGTTTTAACCGATAGCCCATCATCATTTACCCTGCTTTTTGCTATTATTTTCGTTTTTACATAATCAATAGCTTCAAACACCAAATTATTTTTCGGTTCAAAATTTACAAACCAATATTGTGTCGGCTTTTTATAATAATCCCCGTTTTGCGTTCTATCTTTATCTATCAGGTCTGGCTTTAAGCACCAATATGATGTAAGATAATGTGGCTGATTATATGGATTTTCTATAATTAATCTTATTTTTCGCCTTATACAATTTATAACTAATTTATTAAGGAATTCGTAAAACTCATTCAACATATGATGTCTTTCTATTGCACTTTCGCATTTCTTTTCCAGACTCCAATTTCTTTGCGAGTAATTATTGCCAGAAAACCATAATTGACTTTGACATTCAAAATAGGTGCAAGGGAAAAACGCAAATATCAAATCATCAGGACTTATCCTATCGAATAAGCTCGGCTCGCCTTGATACCCCCCCCTCAATCTCTTTAAAGAGGTCGGTAACATAGTCTGTTTCGCCAAATTCGTTTTGAATATCATAGTCGTAGGCTTCAATTCCATACTTTATGAAAGCGTTTTTAAATGTTCCCGACTGCTCAAATAAACAATGTACTTTCATTCTAAATCTGCCAAAAGGAAACCTCGGTTTTATGTCGCGACAACCTATTCCTTTCTTTGATTTTTAGTTAGTTATCTTCTTTTCTTTTAAAGCCCTCGCAAGACACTGTTTTACTGCAAGCATAAACATCTGTTCCAATTGGATTTCTTACTTTCAGATAGCCAAACTCGCAAATGCTACAAAAGCGACTTTCCTCATTGCTTTTACAATCATTAGGTTTATTTTCTTTCATTTCATCGAGTTTTCTATTCATACAGTCATTATCTCTAGTAAGAATATCTATTCTGTTCACAAGATGATAATATTCTTTATTGCTTAAAATCTTCATTCTGTTTTGCTCCTTTCAACTGTTCTGCTATCTCGCCAATCTTTTCTTCTTCTAAGATTGTGAAAGCATATTCTTTCTTGATAGCTTTTATAGTGTCATCAACAGCCTTGTTATAGCCAACTGAATATCCGTGTTCATACCCAGCTTTTCTATTTTCTTCTAACATTCTTGTTATAAAGCTAAAATCAGCTTTATGATCTTTTTCATTCATCATTACCACCCACTTTCACACAATCGCTTCTAAGCATATCTGCCTTGATTAACTCGTAGATAATATCAAGGTAAGTTCTGTTGTCTCTGTATCTACAGTTTGCGTCTTTATGTATTCTTGGGTCATTATCTTTCCAATAATTAACACCAAAATACACATCACTAACAAAAAGCATTTTCACGCCCCTTGAAACGCAAAGATAATAACAACCATTCTTACCACATTCACCCCTGCATTTCTTAAATCCAAATTTTTCAAATTCCCTTGCTTCAACTTTCGGAATCAACATTTTCTTCACCTACTTTCAATAAATCCATAAATTTCTCATACTGTTTCTGTGATACCTTGTTATGCTCTTTTCCGGGCTTTAAGCGGATTGTAAGGTGCTTTTCTGCGATAGAGGATAATTCCCTCGCTAACACTTTTTTGCCTTGTTGTATGCCTTGCATATAGCCTTTAGGTGCTTTTCTCTCGCCTATTGAACCACTAGCACGATTTTCTCCTTGACCACCTAAACTGACATTTCTAAGCTGATAGCCTTTGTCTGCATATAGCTTGATGTAACACTTTTCTTTTTCGTCAAGCTGACTTTCGGGGAAATTCAGAAATTCAACTCTCCAGCCATAAGGATTTTTCTCTTTGTCATACAGCTTATGGCGTTTCAAACTAAGGTCTATATGCTGTTCGTAGCCTACAAGGTGGCTTGCCAATCTGCTAAGTGTATGTACCGCTTGTCCGATATAAGCATACTTAAATCCGTTTTCATCTTCTCGGAGCAGGAAGTATATTCCGCTTTTGTCATTCAGCTTTGGATTCAACTTCAATAATCGCTTTTTATTCTCCTGCTCTATCGCTTTGGCTCTTGCTATGTTCTGATAATTCAAGAATTGCCACCTGCCTTTACTATCTCAATCGCCCTTTCAAGAGAAATAAGATAATTATTGCTGTTGCCACTTCCATACAGTTTTACAGAAGAGTCTGTTTTTAAGGCTTCGACAATCTTATCCTTATCTACATTTTTATCAAACCCCATATTTTTATAGGAGTTTGAAAGCTTTAACATTATATCCGTTGCCTCTTTTATTGCAGTTACACCTAAATTATCATTGTCGGACATATCATCACACAGTTTTCTCATAGTGTTTTCTAAAAACTGTTTGATTCTCTCTTTGTCTTTTATTTCATTTCTTTCTTTAAGTGTCATTCTTCATCACTCCTATCTAAGTCTATTTTTTGACCACAATTAGGGCAGTAATCGTAATCATCATAGTCAACCTCATATCTCTTATCACAGCAAGGGCAAATCCAAGTATCATATACAAGCTGTCCGTTGGCATATCCGTCGCCCTCGTAATAAGGTTTCTTCGCTATCTGCTTTTCCATAGCTTCAATCACACTATTAAATGTAAAGCCTTTCTTGACACATTCATCTTCAAACTGCATATAGTTTTCTAGGACTTCTGTTGTCATATTGCGGTCAGATAGTTTCTTGATTGTTTCAAGTGCTTTTATGTCAATTTCAAGTGCTTCTTCGTAGTCTTTCACTTCTTCGGGGTAATGCTCTTTGACGAAAGCTAATCGTTCCTTAAACAGTTCTATTGCTTCATTCTCTGTCATACTCACACCTCTTTAATTAAATGGTAATCCCTCATCAGCTACATTATCTGGAATTAACATAAAGCTATCCGAACTAGCATTACCGCCCATAATTCCGTTGCTGTTATTGTTCTGCTGATTAGCACGACTTTCGCAAAATTCGTGTCGCTCAACTACACAATCATTAGTGTAAACTTTCTGTCCGTCTTTGTTGGTATAATTGCCTGTCTGCCATCTACCCTCAACAATTATCTTAGTTCCTTGGTGCAAATACTTCTCTGCAAACTCTCCATTCTTGCCAAATGCGATACAGTTAATAAAGTCTGCTGCCTGTTCGCCCTCTTTTTTGAAAGCTCTGTCAACAGCTAATGTATATCTTGCTACTGCCATACTTCCACTTGCTGTCTGTGAATATCTAATCTCGGGCTCTCTAGTCAGCCTGCCACATAAAATCACACGATTCATTACTTTTCCTCCTTACTTTCCTTTTACAGGCAAAAACAAATTTATAATAAATACCACAAATAAAATTATCTTAAATGCTATGTTAATACCTAATATACAAGCTATCCATGATATAACAAAGCTTTCTACCAAAGAGACAACTAACTTAATAAGTATAAATAATAAAATTGATAAAATATAATTCATTACTTTTCCTCACTTTCTACCTTTTCAAATCTATATTTCTGTGTTGCGTTCGGGTATTTTCCCTTATCAACTTCGCTCATAAACATTTCAAGAGGTCTATTCCAAATATGTCCCTCATATTCATACACAACCGACATTTCCTCTGTTTCTGTATGCCTTGAAATACCGATAACAGTAACAATCTTGCCTAACTTGAAATGTCTGTATTTCTCGCCTTTCTTAGGTAAAAGTCTGTCAAATTCTGTGCTAATGTTATCTTTCTTAAAATGCCTTGTGAGTAATGCGAGGTCACAGTTCGGCACATCTTCACCATCAAGGTCAAAATCTTCCGACTGTTCAATGTGCAACTGCTGCCAGTTTTCGGCATATCCTACATTGTTTATATCATCATATATATCCTCAAGTGAAATATTTTCACGATTGGAAACCAAATAGCCACTAATTCTAAATATCTTTGCCATATTATTCCTCACTTTCTAATAACTCTTTATTGTCAAAAATGTTGCCGATAACTTCATATTCAGTATCATATTCAAGTCTGTGCTTATAATATTTTTCATTAGGAATTGTACATATAATTTCAAAATCTCTAAATGTTATAAGCATATTCACCTTGCTATTATTTATTTTTACAATATCATTCTCCCAAATCAGATTGCCATTCTTATCTTTTAAACCGGTACATTGGCAGATTGTGGTTGAGTCTACTTCAATAGAGTTCCATAATGCTTGGGTTCTAGATATCGACTTTAATCGTGTTTTATCTTCTTGCTCGGATGAAATCCAACTTCGCACTCCTTTAAAAAACGGATTTTGAATAAGACTTCCTATAATCCATTCTCCGTTATCAAGTCTCTTTGCCTTGAATAAATATCTATCGTTCATCTATTCCACCTGCCTTTACTATTTCGATTGCTCTTTTAACAGGAATGAGATGATTATCACTGTTACCGCTTCCATATAGTTTTACTAAAGAGTCCGTTTTTAATTGTTCTACAACTTTATCCACATCATAGGCGGTTGGAGTTTGTGTTTCATCATTGATAATACTCTTTACAATATTCAGACCAGCATTTATGCCTTTTGCGTATGCTCCTATCTCTCTTTCTTTCTGGCCTTTTATCAGTTCTAATAATTTATCTGCATCCATCAATCTCATTGTTTGTCCTCCTATTCCGCTTCTGATTGAAGCCACTCCATACAACTAGCTTCTCCCTCGTATTCCTCGCCGAATGTGTTTTTAAATCCGACAAGAAATTCTGTTAACTCTTCATCTGACATATTTCTGATTCTGTCGGCATTGGTTGTTGTGAATTCAGATGAAGTAATCTCCATCGTCACATCCGTAATAAGCCCGTCTCCATAACCATCTAGCTTTACAGATTCAATACTGCCGGCAAAATTGCCATTTAGAGATAAATTCAACATTCTCGGTTTTCCTGTAACACCATATCTATTTTCCTTTGTATCAAGAATTTTTATCAAATCACTAACTGTTACAATTTTCACTTTTCTCACTCCTCTCCTCTCTATCACTTTCCACAAGCTCAAAACACTCATCACGCCATTTCAATACATTATCAATATTGAATGAACTGTAACCTACATGGTAATAATATTCGCCGACTTTTTTGTACTTGATTTCGTAATATGGCTTGTTGTCTATCATCCTTACGATAATTTCCAGAGATGTAACTTTGTTTTTTGTATCATCATTTTCTGAAGCTCTGCTATCACATCTGCAACAAGGTTCATTATCTCTTGAATTGCTGTTGTGCTGACAGTTACAAGTATTGTTGCCACCATATGTTTTCTGCTTATTAACTGTCTGCATTACCCACGCTTTTTTAATTAGCCCCATTTCAGATGGGATTTTTGATAATTCTTTCTTTAATCTTGATTTACTAATTAAATCATTCATTTTCTTTGCCTCTCAATTCTTTTCTCGACTTATATGGTTTATATTCGCATTTTTCATTTCGTTTCCTACAATAAACATAATCATCATCATTTTTCGTATAACAATGTTGACAAGTTCTGCATTTTTCAAAGAAGTTTTCATTTTCCATTTTCTCCACCTCTCAATTCTTTCAGTTTTGCTTCTGCTTTTTCCTTTGTAGAAAAATACTTGCAGTTTTCCTTGTCAATATCCTCAATCTCGTATATCGCAAGTTCCCTTATATGTCTTTCCATAACCATTGCATACTTAGGATTGTTTATATCAACGATGAAATACACATCTTTGCAAGGCAACTTAACAAGTCTCCCCTGTTCCTCTAAGTCTTCGTAATCTTTGAGCTTTCTTAAATATTCAGCAACTTGTTTATGCTCCCAATACTCCTTTACAGGATTATTCATGGTCGTTGTTTCGAGATACTTAATATCACAAGCTTTTTCATACATCCCTGTTTTTCTGTCGCAGTGCTCAATTATCTCATTAATTGTTAATCTCTCCATTACTGCTCCTTTCTACCACACAGGGTAATAATTTCCTTTATCATCCGCAACCCAATAACCTGTGCTCCAAGTATCAGTTAATGGGTCATAAGCTTTTCTACCTTTAATCATTGCCAAAGCTCCTATCTGTCATAATTTCAGCAAATCTCTTTGCAAGAATTTCTTTAATATTCTTTTCTACAAAATCGCCGATAGTTTTTTCAGTCCTATCTTTCACAAACTGCTCAAAAGAAACACCCTGTATTTTCTTGTCACTACTCCAGCTTGAAGCAGATATAAGTCTTTCAATTCTCTTGTCAACAATTTTTGTAATTTCTTCATCAAGATTTTTATAAATAACTTTCTCTACATATTCGTCCATAGCAATCTTGACCTTTTCTTCAATTTCCTCACTATTAAGAGATATATT